>Ga0302133_10000961_pt1 | contig 18204 bp, 24 predicted proteins | sample CB9_331_MG_FD_203121 | JGI IMG/M metagenome (GOLD analysis project Ga0302133, IMG submission 203121) | Marine microbial communities from Western Arctic Ocean, Canada - CB9_33.1 | ecosystem: Environmental > Aquatic > Marine > Oceanic | place: Canada: Western Arctic Ocean | collected 2017-09-19 | reverse complement strand
CACATGTCGTATGGTCGTGTTGGGCAATAATGTGGAACAGCATAAAAAGTTCTCCTTAGCGTGCTTCTTCAGGGTTGGCCCGGTCATTTAACCATCGACGGAACCTAGGCGCACTTCCGTCTCAGCCCCGGTAGTCCGTCACCTGCCACAGCACCGCTAGTTCGCGCCTGTCCGGTAGCCGCCAGCACACGCTTCCTGAAGGCGCAACTACCCGTCTAGATCGCGCTACGTCGTCCAGACTCACGTCATGGTCCAGAACGGCGTGAATGATCAGCATGTGCGGGAACTGCAGTGCGAAGGTCGTGTCGGTGATGGACGGGCAGAGTCCGCAGATCAGGTGCGAGGGGTCGGTGGCGTGCTCCGTACATAACGGCACGATACGGCCCTTCTGCCACTGCTCACAGCCCGATGTCTCAGTCACGGTAGCGATGTGTGGAAGCAGAGGCAGGGGGTGGGAGTAGTCGTTACCGGAATGGGAAGCTGGAGGTCAGTCGGAAAGCGTAGCTACTTGTACGCCCAGCACGGTCATGGCAATAGGAACTCTGGCAGCTATTGTTCAGGCGTAGTCCCACCGTGATCGCAATCGCCAATATGGCTAAATCAAGCGCCGCCGCGACCAAACGACGCGTTCGGCTAGCAAGCACAGAATTACTGTAGTTGCGCTGAGCTTGATCGATCTCCGGATTAATAGCTTTCAACGTCGTCGCCCGCAGTTGAAGATCAATTCACCCAACATGGCTGGATGTCTCCGGCCCTACTAGGCCAACCTCGCCGATGCCATGAGGGCGACCGCGAGGAGCACAAGCAGGGCGACCGCTCGGCCCAAAATTCGCGACCTTTTTTGAAGTTGGGCAATCTTTTCCGCTTCTTCGGTGCCTGGTGGTCCGGGAAGAAGTGATTTGCTGATGGCGACGATTTGTTTCAGCGCCCGGTTAGAGGTGACTCCCAAAACTAGCGCAATCACCGACGAAATCAGCCCGACGCCCATCAACCACCCCCAGTCGTTCGAGAATAATTGCCCAAAATCCCGGCCTGGCGTTCTTTGCACCAGGGCGAGACCCATCAGAATAGTGATCAGCGCGCTTGATACCGCGAGTGCAAAGACCCGGTCCACAAGGTGAGGTCCAATTCCCCTGGCGACATCTGGTCCCGCTTTTCTCAACGCTGGTTCAAGTATCACGGCTAAGAACACAGCGGTGCCAACCCAGATCGCCCCCGGCAAAATATGAAGGATTCGGAGCAAGATCAACTCTGATTGCATATTCGTGACTTTCTGTTCGAATCCGGCCGACCGCCGCAATTGGTGGAATTTCGATGCCCGCTCGCGATTCAGTAGACACTGGCCTGAGGGTTCTTTGTGAATTTTCTGAAGAGGTTAAATTTTGTGCGTTTCGACGTCTGATATTTCTGCGAGCCGTGCATCCAACCCAGCTCGCGATACCGGCGATACCAAGAAACGCTAAGACGAACGCGATCCCAGCATCACCTGTCCCCTCTGCTCTCACTCTCGCCGCAACCGACACGGGCACGATCGTGGAGACGTCGACCGATTGGGCTATGCGAGCCCTGGGTGGTGGCGTCTGGAAATTTCTGCATTACAGCTCGTACATCATTTTCTACATGGTCGTCCTTCACACGGCTTATTTTCTATACATCCATTTCACAATATCTTTCGATCGTCCCCCACCACCAGACGCAAACTGGGCACAGATTCCGTTCGCAATACTGACGGTTGGCGTGATCGGACTGCAGGCCTGGGCATTTGTTGCGACCGTGAGACGCCGCCGCATCAGACTGGGCCGTGTCGCCCCGACGTAAACCATCTGGCGATGTGCGATCTTCTACACGCTGAAGGAGGTGCAAATACTGACGGAGATGTGGCGCAGGGAGTACAACACGATCCGGCCGCACAGCTCGTTGGGCTACAGGCCGACGGCTCCGGAGACGGTTATACCGACCGTTCAGAAGGTGGCCGGACTAACATAATCCCTGGTACCGCTTCAGGGGGCAGGCCAACCCCAACAGGGTACTTCTGAATTACTGCTCACCCGCAGGCTACGCCTCATGTCCAGTCACAACGTCGATGCGCTGGGGAGTGGGGTCGGGAAACGGTGTGGAGATTGCTGGAGAGTCGTCGGGGAGGGCCAAAGTTCTGAGCCGCGTAAATTACGGGCCGTCACAATATTTTCTCATCCTGAGTCCGAGACGAAGGATCTCCCGAGTTTCCGTGCGGCTGGGTGTTGTGTCGTGATCAGTTCGCTCGTATCCACGTTCATAGTGCGGCCGCGACAGGATCCGACGGATGGTCTTGGATATGGAGTTTGAACGTTCATTTTGGATTACCCGGGAGATCCTTCGCCTCGGGCTCAGGATTACAATAGTCAAGTCATTCCCGGTTCGTTACGTTTTCGAGACACAGGCGTCGGGCGGGGCAAGCGCCGCCCCTACGGTGTTGTTGCGATACGGTCCTTCGAGGGCCTCAGGCCTCGGGCTCGACCCTCAGGAGTCAGACCCACGCCCGCCGGGCCGACAGTCCGGGTCGGTTAGCGGGATGTTTAGCCAGGAGATGACCCCTTTCAGGGATTGGTACGCCTCCAGGCGGGCGGCGTCCGTATCTGCCTCTTCCGCCTTCTGGACCATTTCGTCCATCTGCCCAATCACCCGCGGCCCGATCTCCATCAGTGCCTCGCTGCCAGATGCTGCGTACCGGGCGAGGATGAATCGGGCCAGTGCGCCCACGGGTATGCCCTTGTTGCGGCTCAGCCTTTCGAGCGTCGGCAGGGGATCGATGCCTGAGAACATTGCGACCATGCTTCGAAAACCCGCGTCCGGGTCGTCGTCAGGCCACGAATCCGTGTACGTGATCAAGTCCAGTTGTTGGGCCATGGTTCATATACTCTTTTCCCGTAATTGAGGGATCGTCATTCGCCCCTAAGGTGAAACTTTCGTCGTCCCCGCCGCCGCTATTGCAAGTTCCAGCGCGGTCTGACGATCGCTCACCCGGTGCTCTGTCGGAATCGACTCAAGAACGCCCATCCGGTCCAGCACCTCCACCGCTGGCCCGCCCTCTCCGCTGACGATCACTGTTTGGCGTTCATCGCGCGCCTGATGCAGCAACTCTTCCATGGCCATGGCGATCGATCCATCGATCATAGGCGAGCCTGAAAAGTCGAACACCACGCATCGGTAACCGGCGCCCCTTCCGGTGAGTAACTGCACCATGCCCTTTGCCGAGCCGTATGTGAACGGGCCGTTCAGGCTGAGAAGCAACACATCGCCATCGGCGGAGTCCAGTAAATTCTGCTCGGCCTCGGAGAGACCCTGATCTGCCTGATTTGAATCCACAGCTGATTCCTTGTCACGCCCGTGAATGTGCAACTGCGACAACTGGTGCCAGCTCAACTTTCGTGCCGATATCAGGCTCGCCATGATCACGCCAACGGCGACCGCCGTCACCAGATCAACGAACACCGTGAGCGCCAGCACCGTCAGCATCACAAGCGTCTCTTCGCGGGGTGCGCGCCTGACACGTCTCAGGTAACCCCAGTCGATGATGTCCCAGCCGACCTTAAGCAGGATTCCTGCGAGCACTGCGGAAGGAATGTCCTCGGCCAGCGGCGCAAGGCCCAGGACCAGCGCCAGTAGCACCAGGGCGTGGAGCGCCCCGGACAGCGACGTTCGCCCCCCGCGCTGACGTTGATCATCGTCCGCATCGTCGCCCCGGCCCCCGGTAGGGCGCCGAAAAACCCGGCGACCATGTTGCCGATCCCCTGGCCGATCAACTCGCGGTCCGAGTTGTGATGCGTCCTCGTCACGTTGTCCGCAACAAGCGAAGTCAGGAGACTGTCGATAGACCCGAGGATCGCCAGAATCAACGCCCCGCTCAACATGCCCCCGACCTCGGCAGAGGTGAAGGTCGGAAGCTGCGCATCTGGCAAGCCGCTCGGGATGTCGCCTAGCACGGGCGCACCATCTAGAAAGAACAGCGCAGCCAATGTCCCGAAGATAAGTGCCACTAGCGGAGGCGGGGTGTAGGCCCGAATGCGGCGAGGCAGGAAGATCGATATCGCAAGCGCAAACAGCCCCACGGCGAGCGCGTCGAACACGGGATTGCTCACGAGATCGGGAAAGTCGGTAAGCGCCGTCACGACACCGTCTTTGGAGGTATCGAAACCGATCATCGGGGCGAGCTGGATGATGATTATTATCAGCCCGATGCCGCTCATGAACCCGGAAATCACGGAGAATGGCACGAAGGCTATGTATCGCCCCAGCTTGAAGACCCCAAAGGCGACCTGCATCGCTCCGGCCAGCATCACCACTGTAAACGCCAGCCGTAAATCGTGGGCGTACTGGGTGATTATCACGGCCATGACCACCGTGATCGGACCCGTCGGCCCGGAAACTTGGGACGGGGTGCCTCCGAACAGTGCAGCGAAGAAGCCGACCAGGATCGCGCCCCACAATCCGGCGATAGCGCCCGCGCCGGAGGCGACACCAAATGCGAGGGCCAGCGGAAGGGCGACGACGGCCGCTGTGACCCCGCCGTAGAGGTCTCCCCGCAGGTTGTCGCGGCGGACTCCAGGGAAGATCTGGTTGAGCTGCATTAATCTCCTGCGTCCCGATTGAAGAGCTATGCGATGGCGCGTGACATGCGATGTGAATATTCAGACGGGCGTGAGTTTAGACGGATTAAACGGATACGTGTGGAACGCAGCCGAGGATACCGGAACCGAGGACGGCGGCAAGTAGCTCGCCGTTGGGCAGCTTCGGGACTAACGCGTCGTTCGAGGGTTGTTGCCACCGGCTCGCAGATCGGGGCGCCGCATCTTGAGCATGCGGTCGTAGAGCACCACGTTCACCGTCGCCGCCAGATTGAGCGGGAGGCCGACCGGGATCTTCAGGACCGTGTCACATCGCTTCAGCGTTTCCTCGCTCAGGGAGCCTCGTTCCGGGCCGAAGATGTAGCAGGCACGCTCCGGATGCTGGAAATCAACAAGGTCCTCCGCATCCTCCGTTAGCTCGATAGCGATAGGCGTGCAGTCGTACGGGAGCGACGCAAAGATGTCGTTCACGCTGAGTACAGGCGTGTGTCGCCACGTGCGCCCTGGATCAGTCGACAGGCGTTTGAGATCGATAGACGGCGCAGCGTTAGCGAGCACCACAAGCCTTGTGTCAAAGCACATCGCAGCGCGAAGCGTGTGGCCGACGTTGACCGGATCGGTCGGGCTGTCCATTGCGACGATCGCGTAGCCTCGCTCCGGCCGGTCGGACAGACGCGAGCTGGCGCGGCCCTTTTTGCTGCCGCTCGTCGTATCCATGTCTGACAGGATAAGCCGCATCGCAATTGAGGGCACTATCTTGCAGCGACTACATGTTGGGCAGACGAGAAGAACCCCTTCCGTGGTAGCGGAAGGGGTTCTTCTCGTAGGAGGGTGCCTGGTTCTGGGTCTAGAGCGCCGATTCGTCTACCGGCGGAGTGGTGCTCGGGTCTTCGAATCCCGGCGGAAGCTGGAACAGGAAGCCGCCAAATCGACCGATCTCGCCGTCTGTACCCGGGGCGACCCGAAGCTCAAAACTGCGTCCCTGGCCTCGATCATGGCCGCGGCCTCTTCGGCCTTCGCGTTCGCTGCGGTCCTGGCGGATTTCGTTCATCGCCTCGGGCCTGTCCTCTGACCATGCCAATGCCGCATCGGCCTCTGCCTGGGTAATCGTGCCGTCCTCGATCAGCTCGGCGAGACGTACTTCGAGTCCGCCGCCGCCTGAGTCATGGCGGGGTCCGTGATGGCCGCCTGCGCCCTTTAGTTCTTCGAGAACCTCGGGCCGGTCGTCCAGCCAGTCTCGAATTTCATCCGCTTCTTCCCCGGTAATCGTACCGTCGACGACCGCCTGGTCCAGCCGGGTGTCCATCTCCGCGGTCCGGTGCTCTTCACGAGCCTGTTGGAGCGCGTCGCCGAGTTCTGTGGCGTCGATCTCAAGGATCTCTGCCACTCGATCCTGTATCTCGTCCCGTGCTTCGCCGTTGTCGCCACCGGGGCCGTGTGCGCTGGCCAGCCCGACGCCTGCAAGTGAAACGACGCCGACGCCGACGCCCGCAACCGCAATCTTCAATGTCTGTTTCATGTCGATAATCCCCTGTAAATGCTCGGCCGTTGGATCCGAGATCCGGGCCGTCTGCCCTGTCGTGTGGCCCTGCGACTTGTGCCGCCGACCCGATGAGGAACAAGTTAGAGGGGAATGTTCTAGATATTTACAAGAAATCTTGAAGATTGTGAAGAAGTATTATTTGTTTATTACTTGAGTAAAAAATATATCAACAGATGGTGAATTACTCGTGTGTTATCGGTGGGGTAGTAATGAGGGTGAATATGCCGTGTGCGCCCTCACATGGCGGGAGAGGGTTGGAGCGAAGGGGAACGCCCATCTTGTCATCCTGAGCCCGAAGCGAAGGATCTCCCGGGTATCCGTGCGTCTGGTTATCGTCCTGAGGTTAGGTATTAATGCTCCCGTCTATTTCGCAATCGCGCTGGGACCGTACGTACGGTCTCGGATGCGGAAACCGGACGTCCATTTTGGGTTATTCGGGAGATTCTTCTCCTTCCCCGGAAGGATCAGAATGACAATTTGGGGGTTGTCGTAGCTGGCTTATGCTGTCGAAGGAGAAACCCCGGGCGGAGCAAGCCCCGCCCCTACAGCGAATCCGATGGATACAGAGCCTTCGAGAACCCACCCTGAGGCTCTCGAAGGGTGAGTTGTGCGATCAGACTTCTCCCTCACCCCAGCCCTCTCCCGCTGGGAGAGGGGGATAACCATCGTACGGGGCCATAGTGCAAGACAAAGTGGTGCGACACGTAGCCCGCAGGCCCGTGCCCTGAGGCTCTCGAAGGGCGCTCACTTTGCGCCAACGCCCCATACCGCCTAGGAGATCGGCGGCCGTTTCTCCAGCAACCCTGCCGCTCTCTCAAACGCCGCCCCGGCTCGTAGAACTGACACCTCATCGAAGGCCCGGCCGTTGATCATCATTCCTATCGGCATTCCGTCTTTTGTGAAGCCGCAATTCAGACTCAGTGACGGCTGGCCTGTCGTGTCGAACACCCCCGTGAACTGGGTCAGGGCTGCGCCCCCCGGGGCGTCCGGCGAACCCGGAGGCGGCGTGCACTCGGCGATAGTCGGCGTTTGTATCGGGACCGACGGCGTGATGAGCACATCGAGCTCGCTCATCGCCTCGTCCATCTGCTCGATGAACTTCCGGCGGGCGCGTTGGGCGTCGATATATCCGCTGGCCGGCATCACGATGGCGCTTTCCAGTCGTGCCCTTATCGCCGGGGACAACTCATGTCCGCGCTCCTGGACTAGCTCCCGGTGTAGCGCCCCGGCTTCCGAGCCAAGCAGCGCGATGTTGATCGTCCGGCCGAGCGCCACCCAGGGCATCGAAACCTCGCTCACAGAAGCGCCCTCGCGCTCCATCAGATCGATGCCCGCCCGGATGGCGGACTCTATCTCCGGGTCCACGCCCTCAAAGAAAAACTCCTTTGGCACGCCCACTCGCAGCCCCTTGAATCCCTGTTGCAAGCCCGAGGTAAAGTCTGGGACCGGCTGTTCCGACGATGCCGGGTCGGCCGGGTCGTATCCCGCAAGCACGTTCATCATGTGTGCGCAGTCGGCGACGGTACGGGTCATCGGCCCGACGTGGTCGCACGACCAGCTCAGGTCCAGCACGCCCTCTCGACTGATCCTGCCGTAGGTCGGCTTGAGTCCAGCGATGCCGGTGACAGAAGCTGGCATTCGGATCGAGCCGCCGGTGTCGGAGCCGAGCGCGCCAACCGCCAGACCGCCCGCGACCGCCGAGGCCGACCCCATGCTGGAGCCGCAGCAGATGCGCTCAAGGTTCCATGGATTGTGGCTCGGGCCGTAGTGCGGATTGACCCCGGTGGCGCCCATCGCAAACTCCACCAGCGCCGCCTTGCCGATGATGATCGCACCCGCATCTTTAAGGAGCCGGGTGACGGTGGCGTCTGAGGTCGCCATGTTGTCCTTGAGGATCGTCGAGCCGCCGGTTGTGACTGTTCCTTCGACGTCGATCAGGTCCTTTAGAGCGATCGTGATGCCGTGCAGTGGGCCTCTGTAGTTGCCGTTCGCTATCTCGGCCTCTGCCTCGCGTGCCTGCGCAAGCGCGCTCTCCGAAAACACCTCAAGAAAAGCATTCAACTGCGGCTCAAGTCGTTCAATACGGTCCAAAGACGCCTGTGTAAGTTCGACCGGAGAAAGCTCTCCGGAACGGATGCGAGGGGACAGCTCATGGATAGAGGCGAAACTGAGATCGTTATCCGGCAAGGTGCGCTCCAGGAACTAATTGAGATTGGGTAGGTAGTAACCCCTTCTCCCAGCGGGAGAAGGTTGGGATGAGGGAGAAGTCTGTCTTAGCGCCACGGTGGTAACCGCGATCAAGGTGTCGTCGCCATGCCCTGAGGTTCTCGAAGGGCACGTATCCTGCAACAACTGTGGCTCACGCAATCGGTGGCCGCCTATCGAGCAGCCCCGCCGCCGCTTCAAACCCTGCGCCTGCGCGCAGCACGGTCACCTCGTCGAACGGCTTCCCGCTGATCATCATGCCGATCGGCATCCCGTCCTCGGTGAACCCGCAGTTCAGACTCAAAGACGGCTCTCCGGTCGTATCGAAAACACCTGTGAAGATGCCGAGGAGGTTCGTCGCCGGAGCTATGAGATTGCCGTCCGGGTGCACGATGCACTCCTCGATGGTCGGCGTCTGGATCGGCACGGTTGGCGTCACAAGTACGTCCACGTCCCGCGTCGCCTCCGTCATCTTCTCGATGAACCAGCGTCGTGCCCGTTGCGCCCGGATGTACTCCGTCGCCGGGATGTATGAGGCGGCCTCAAGTCGCGCCCTTACCTCGATGCTGTACTGCTCCGGGTATCTGGCGAGCCACTCTTCGTGGACAGAAACGGCCTCAGGGCGGTTGACGCCGACGTTGATCTTCCGGCCCTGAGACACCCAGGGCATCGATATCTCCCTAACGATCGCGCCCTCGCGCTCCATCAGAGTGATTCCGGCGCGGACCGCGGTCTCGATTTCGGGGTCGATGTCGTCGTAGAAGAAGTCGAGAGGCACGCCGACGCGCACCCCTTGAAGCCCCTGTTTCAGGCCGGAGGTAAAGTCCGGGACCGGCTGATCCGCGGATGCCGGGTCCCGCGAGTCCCGTCCGGAGATGGCGTTCATCATGTGGGCGCAGTCGGCGACCGTGCGCGTCATCGGGCCGACGTGGTCGCACGACCAGCTGAGATCGAGCACCCCGGCCCGGCTTACACGACCGTAGGTTGGTTTCAGTCCGGCGGTTCCGGTCACCGCGGCCGGCATGCGTATCGAGCCGCCGGTATCGGAGCCGATGGCTGTCACGGCAAGACCGCCGGCGACTGCCGACGCCGATCCCATGCTGGAACCACAGCAGATTCGCTCCAGGTTCCACGGGTTGTGCGATGCGCCGTAGTGCGGATTCATGCCGGTTGCGCCCATGGCGAACTCGACCAGCGCCGCCTTGCCGATGATGATCGCCCCGGCTTCTTTGAGCAGGCGGGTGATCGTAGCGTCGGACGTCGCCATGTTGTCCTTGAGGATGGTCGAACCGCCGGTGGTGACGGTTCCCTCCACGTCGATCAGGTCCTTGAGGGCGACCGTGATCCCGTGCATCGGGCCTTTGTAGCCGCCGCTTGATATTTCTGCCTCTGCCTCGCGTGCTTGCGCGAGCGCGCCCTCCGAGAACACCTCAAGAAAGGCGTTCAGTTGCGGTTCGAGCGCTTCAATACGGTCCAGCGACGCCTGAGTCAGATCGACAGGGGACAGGTCGCCCGATTCGATGCGCGGGGCGAGTTCGTCTATAGATGCGTATGCAAGATCGTTATCTGGCATAGCAGTGATTAATCGCCAGCCGGACGCGGCGCGAAAACGGCGTGCGGCTCGAACGCTTTGACGTCGATCCCTCGGATCGCTGCGAGAGTGGCGTCGACCTCGTCAAAGCGGCCCATCAACTCGGCGACACGTTCATCGGACAGATTCAGGCCGGCCCTGGCGGCGTCTCTTTTTCGGTCTTCAAGGCTGGATTCTCTGGACGGTTCGGGCATCTCATCGCTCCATCAGATTGTTGGGCCTCGGAATGTTTGGGAACGGCGGCATTATAGGCACGGCGTAGGTCGGCCTGCCGATCAGGACTTATCAAGCAGGCGGCGGGCGTGTTCCAGAACCTCTGTAGGCGTCAATCGCTGTGCACGAATCATCCGGACTCCCAGAGCTTTGGCGTACGGCTCCGTCGTCGATCGCGCCCATCCAAACGTCTCGGCCTGACCCCTCACATCGTCCGGCGCTCGTGTGTACCAGCGGCGTGTTCGCCACTCAAACCGAGCCAACCTGAACCAGTCCGGGAACCTATTATCCCGGCGCAACTCCGCCCTCAGGTGCCGATAAAACACGCGCCATACGGCCACGGGCCACGCCGGATCGAGCCAGACGACGACGTCCGCCTTGTATATCAGGCGGACGGTCCAGCCGTGATACATCCCTTCGGTGATCCAATTGTTGGACGACAGGATGGACTCAACGTCGCCAATTGCACGTTCCAGATTGCGATAGAGACGGTCAGGGTAACCATTACCCACACCGTGTCCGGGACCACACACACGCAGGTGTTCTCGCTACGGAAACGGCGCTGACGGTGAGCTTCCCTCTTGCGGATGACGTGTTGTCGATCGGGACGCTGGAAGTGCTGGAGTCGGGCGAGTACAACCGTGTGCTTGAGGCGGTTTCCGAAGACGGCGTGGCGTACGACCTGACGGCTACACAGGGGGCGCTTGGCGTCATCACCCTGACGACACCCGCTTCGTAGTTTCAAGCTGAAGAAGGACTAAGCAGATGTGAAGGCCGGGGCCATGCGGCCCGGCCTTCTTGTTTTATCCTGGTTCAGAGGGGAGACGATCAGGGCTCAGAACTAAACCTGCTTGAGCGGTACTCGGGCGCCCGCCGGCAGCTCGACCCGGATCTCGTCACCCGGGCGAACCTCTCCGCCCGTCACGGCGATCGACATCACACCGGCCTTGAACACCGGTTTGCCGTCGTCGTCTTTATCGATCACCGCCGCCATGAGCTTTGGCTGAATGCCGTCAAGCTGGGCGCAGGGATTTCGGAGTCCGGTAAGGATCACCATGGCGTCCGTGCCCAGGAACAGCCGTGTTCCTAGAGGCAGCGCCAGCAGATCGATGCCACGCGTCGTCACGTTCTCGCCCATATGCCCGGGCTCTACTTCAAAGCCCTGTTCGCGCAGTTCGTCCAACAACTCGCCGTGTATCAGATGGACCTGCCGCAGGTTTGGCTGGTTGGGATTTCGCGCGACACGAGACCGATGCTTCACCGTCTCGCCCTGGTGCGCGTCGCCCTCGACGCCGAGGCCCTCGATGATCCGGATGCTCGACTGGTTTGGCTTGATCATCGTGTGGATGCCGCTCAGGCTCACGGCGAGGATCGACCCGGATGTTATTTCGTCAGGCGTGGTCATTCAGCGAATTTCCTTGAGGCGTTCGATAACTTGACGATTGTGCCCGGCAAACCACTCATCGCCGTGTGAGATCGCCCAGCCGACTCCACCGATGGCATTGATCAGCGTGATCTGGTTCGCCTGTCGCCATTCTGCCTCAGTGGGCGTTCGCCCGTATCCCTCGAAAAATGCGTCTCGTAGCTGTGGGGCGTCCAGCCAGTGGCGTTGAGTCATCCGCTGGATGTCTTCCACCCAGTAGCCTGGGCGAGAACGCTCCCAGTCGATCACCTTAATCGTTGGATCGCTGGCCTGAACGATCCAGTTGCGAGGCGAGGAGTCGCCATGCATGGGAACGACATCCAGCCCGTCCCACGCGCCAGATCGGGTCAGGATGGCCTCGGCCCAGTCGCAGGTGCTTTCGTCGAGTTGCCCGCGGGACATCTCGAAGTACCGATCGACTCCATCAGCCGGATAGAGCTGGTTACGGGGTTCGTTGGAGAGATCAATATCGGCGTTATGAAGTGATCGCGCCAGCCGTCTGGCTTGCTCGTAAGCGACGAGTAGTTCGGCAGGACCGGGCGGGGAGTCCTCCACGATCTCACCGGGAAGCTCCGTCAGGATCACAGCGCCAAGGTCATCTGAAGTCGCCACCACCTCCGGCGTCGTCCACCAGGCCCCTTCGGCCAGACGCGACGCCCAGTGCTCAAGCGCCCTCACCTCGGCCACATAGTGGTGGCGGAACTCGTGGCGCTTTAAGTAAAACCCGGTCCCATCGGCGGACGTGATCCGCCACGTCACGGACTTCCGGCCGAACGCCCGCGACCTGTCCTTGATCTCAAGCCCGCTTCCCAGCGTGGCAGCGGCGAAGTCGCGTAAGGCGACCAGTTCCTGTGTGTCCTCAGCCATCACCCAACTCCGGCGATACTCCATGACTTGCTCACAAGATTATGACGTGCCCGTGGGCATCGAGATCGCCATATTGATCGGCGTCGCTGACATCCGTACGGTAGATCGTGTCCAGCATTTCGATTAACTGAGAGACGACCGGCCAGTCGTCTTCGACGCGCTCGTCTCGTAGCGGCTCGCCGAGGACTCGGAGCGATATTACACGTGGCGTATGGATCTCGGGCCTGATCATCGCCACAGGGTACCCGGCGCGGTTCCGGCAGCCACACACATCAGGTAATCGCCCTCTTGCGCAATTCCGCCCCTTCCCGCCGCGCTTTTAGCTACCCGCCCAACGGGCGAGCCGTGCTAGGATTTCGTGTCTCATGCGAATCACCGACCAGCTACGTGACGCCGTAGCTGAAGCACTTGCCGCAGCCCAGGCCCAGGGCGTACTTCCTGCAGCCGGCGCGTCTGAAATCGCCATCGAGCAGCCCCGTGATCAGGGCCACGGCGATTTTGCGACCAGCCTGCCGCTCAAGCTCGCGCGCACGATGAAAATGGCGCCGCCCGTCATCGCCGCAGCGATCGTCGAAGCGTTTCCAGACAACGCCGACGTCAAAAACGTAGAGGTCGCCGGACCCGGGTTCATCAACATCACCCTGGCCGATGCATGGTTCCAGGCCCAGGTTGAGGCGATCCGCGCCGCAGGGTCAGACTTCGGCAACACGGATTCGAAGACGGGCCAGAAGATCCAGCTAGAGTTCGTAAGCGTCAACCCGACAGGCCCGCTCCACGTAGGCCATGCACGTGGCGCGGTAATCGGCAGCGGACTAGCCAACCTACTTGAAGCCGCCGGCGCAGACGTCACACGTGAGTACTACGTAAACGACGCCGGTAACCAGATGCGGGTCTACACGGAGACGCTGTACTCGCGTTACATGCAGGCGGCGGGCCACGACGTGCCGCTGCCCGAGACCTCGTACCCGGGCGAGTACGTCGCAGAGCAAGCGCAGCAGATCTTTGAAGAGGACGGCGGTGCGCTGGCGGACCTTCCGAAAGAAGGGGCGATCGCTGCGCTTTACAAGCCCGGTCTTGAGCAAAACCTGGCGCTGATCAAGACCGACCTCGAAGACCTCAACATCACCTACGACGTGTGGTTCAGCGAGCAGTCGTTGTTCGACAGCGGCCGCTTTGACGCCACGATGAAAGAGTTGGAAGACGACGGCTTCATAGTCGACCGCGACGGCGCTCGCTGGTTTGCGTCAACTCAGCTCGGTGAAGACAAAGACAACGTCGTCATCCGCAGCTCAGGTGGGCACACATATTTCGCAAGCGACATCGTCTACCACGCCGAGAAGTTCAAAGAGCGCAACTTTGACCAGGTGATCGACGTCTGGGGTGCAGACCACCACGGCCACGTCGCCAGGATGAAGGCGGCCGCCAAAGCGCTCGGCATCGACCCCGATAGGCTCACGATCATCCTCAACCAGCTCGTGTCGTTCAAAGAGGACGGCCAGTCGCTACGTTTCAGCAAGCGCAAGAACGTGATCGTCACGGTGCGGGATCTTGTGGAGGATGTGGGCGCGGACGCGGTTCGGTACACATTCTTGAGCCGTGGCGCAGAGAGCCAGATGGAGTTCGACTTGGATCTGGCGCGGAAGCAGTCTTCCGAGAATCCGGTCTACTACATCCAGTATGCGCACGCACGGCTGTCAGGAATCCTGCGCAACGCCGTCGATAAGGGCATCGACTGGCAGGACGGCGACGTTTCGCTGCTAACGCACGATCTTGAAATAGCGCTTGTCCGACACATCACGGCGCTGCCCGATGTCGTTGATCGCGCCGCAGATCGACTCGAACCACAGCAGGTCCCGTACTACGCGACCGAGGTCGCAAGGGCACTGCAGAGGTTCTACGACGCCTGCCGAGTGATCTCAGAGGATGAGGACGATCTGCCGGTGTCGAAGGCGCGGTTGAAGCTGGTAGAGGCTGCGCGAATTGCTATCGCCCGCTGCCTCTCGCTCATGGGGATGAGTGCGCCAGAGCGGATGTAACGCTCAGATCTGCGTGCTGAGAAGCGGGTCCATTGTGGGCGCATCGGCTCCGCCCTTGACCTCTTCCGTTACAGCGATCAAGTCGCCGCGTAAGAGCGGGAGATCCATCTCCCCGGACCAGTCACCTTTGGCGTCCGGCTCGAACACTCCCAGGCTGATGGCAACATCGTCTCTCACGGTCCACAACTGGTAGTTGCGATCTGACGGCAGAGGCTCAAACCCGCCCAGTGAGACCGTGCTACCGGACTGACCGAGTGTCGCCTCGATGCGTACCCAGTCGCCATCGGATTCCTTCATGAAATGGACGAGGTTGTCTTCCTAATCTTCTAGCTGAAGGTCAATGTTCCAGATCCCCAGCGCGCCCACGGCGATGACCAGTGCGGCAGCGACCGGTCATGACGCGATGCGCTTGACGCGCTGCCAGATCGGCCTGGCTATGGGCCTGGTGACGACGACATCCGGCTCCGAATGTATCGCAGCCGAGATACGTCCGCCAAGATCGACCGGCGGCTCCAACTGAAGGGATGCCGACGCCAACCCCATAGCCGTGGCGGTCAGACCCGCGATCTCATCGTGGAGATCGCAATCTTCGAGGTGATCTTCTATCTGGCGTTTCTCTCCCGGGGACACGCTTCCAAGTGCGTATGCGCCCGTCAGATCGCGAACTTCGTCGCAATTCATGGCGCTACCTCGATTCCTTTTCTGGGATTCCAAATTCGGCCCGCAGCCGTAATAGACCCAACCTCAGCCTGCTCTTTACGGTTCCAAGCGGCGTATCCGTCTTTTCCGATATCTCCGTATGTGTGAGCCCGCCGAAGTATGCAAGTTCGATGGTCAACTTCTGGTCCGCGGGCAACGACGCCATGCACTCGACCACACGCTCATGGGTCAACGAATCCGCGACCTCGTCAAATAGCTCGACCGCGTTCTGGTCCACAGCATCGTCCGGCATGACATCCGAGATGGGCTCGCGACGTTGACGCGCTCGCAATGCGTCGATCGACCGCCTGTGTACGAGCGTCATCAACAACGAGTCGACCCTGCCGCGTGCTCCGTCCACCTTCGCCGAGCCCCGCCACAGATACAGAAACGCGTCCTGCACCGCATCCTCGGCCGCCGCTCCGTCTCCGAGCACACGGAACGCCAGGCCAAACGCGCGTCTGCCCACAAGCGCGTACAGGTCGTCCACGGCGCTCGGATCGCGCCCGCGTAAACGCGTCGAGAGGTGGTCGGCCTCTTTTCGGTTTATTCGCGCTGGTCCTTCTCTGGCGCTTGAGCTGGTCGTGGCGATTCCTCCGGTTAATGGCGGAGGAGCAATTGTAGCTACCTGGGATAGACCCCTTCGGGAAACCGTGCTTGGAACGGATCAGTAAGCCACTGGCGAACGAGAGGCGATGGGCCTTCAGCCTGTCACCCGACACACGTCTCTTTCGGTATTTTGTTTGGCAGGGCCGTTTGGATCAGTCTGGTATATTTCACCCGAATGTCGGCGACTCATGTAGATGGGCCTCCCGCCAGAGATGCCCCAACAGGGCCCATTTCATGCGATCTAAATCCGTCGTTTTTGTCCTTTCCCGAAATCCATGTGATCCGTCAGCGTCCCGGAGACGAAATAGGGGCAGCACGGTTTTCATAAAACCATTCATCCCGGGGGTGGGACGTGACCATTATCTCGAACTTGATCCGACCGAGCGCACGCTGGCGCAGCTTGTTGCTGTTGGCCGGGGGAGCGCTCGTACTCGGCGCGGTCGCCTGTAGCAGCGACGACCCGGAACCGACAGCGGTTCCGCCAGCGCCAACCGCTGTGCCGACCGCCGCTTCGGACGCGATCGCTGGCGACGCCATGATGGATGACGGCGATGCGATGATGTCGGACGGTTCAGAGGTTCCATCAGACATCTCGGGATTCCAGTTGCAGACGCTGTCGATCTCGGTCGGCGACACCATCACGTGGACCAACCAGGACAACGCCCCACACACCGTAAGCCACGGTCTGTCGCCGGATGTCGAGTCATCGCCGATCTTCCAGAGTGGCAACTTCAGCAAGGACGGAACCTTCAGCCACACCTTCGTTGCTGCGGGGACCTTCGCCTACTTCTGCGAAGTCCACCCGTCGATGGTCGGATCAATAACAGTCGGGCCGGGGACGGCATCCTCGGGAATTGCTGACCCCGGCGGGGATCCGGGCTACTAGGAGCAATGTGAAAGGGGCGGTCCGCACGGGGCCGCCCCTTATTTTCATCCGAATTGTTCCGGCGTTTGAGCTCTACTCGAATCCGCCGCTGGCCTTGTAACGCGGGATCGCCTCCACGTAGTGGTCGGTAGCGTGCTTGATCATCTCCCTGTGGCTGTCCTTCAGCTCACCCCTGACACGCCCGGGGGTGCCTAGCACGAGCGATCCGTCCGGCACGACCATGCTCTCGACAACCGTCGAGTTGGCTCCGATCAGGCAGTCGTTGCCGATCTGACATCCGCCGTTCAGCACGGCGCCGTTCCCGAGTAGGCAGTTGTCGCCGACCTTTGTCGCGTGGCACACCACGTTGTGCCCGATGGTCGTGTGGCTGCCGATCTCGGCCGGGTAGTCGGCGTGCAGGACGGAGTTGTCCTGGATGTTGGTGAAACTGCCGATCTTGATCTTGCCGCTATCGGCCCGGATAACCACGCCAGGCCAGATGCTCGCCATCTCTCCGACCTCGACATCGCCGATCAGGTAAGCGGTCTCGCTCACGAAAGCCGTGGGGTGGATCTGCGGTGTCTTGCCGTCCAGCGTCTTGAGCATCCATACCTCGCAGGGAATTTCATTGGTGTGTGGGCCGCGGGATGTCCGGGCTAGCGAACAGGATAACGGTGCCGGGGCGTTTTCAGGTACTGAGGCCTGTGTGGGTCCACTGTCATCCGGTGCCGACCTCCGTCATCCTGAACGTTCTTTGTTGTTGCCCTGAACTCACAACCTGTCATCCCTCGTCCTTCCGATACCGGAAGGACGAGGGACCTTGACCGCGAGATCAACCGGCGATGAGGCTGAGAATCAGAGGTCACCCACTTCTACGAAGGGCTTGCCTGCGAACCGGTAATGCCCAACACTGCATTTGTGAATCAACAAATACCGCCGAACCTCGACCAGCTAACCGGACGCTCGGGCAAGTCCGTCTCCGAAGTGATCCAGTCCACCGCACGCGCTGCCGGTGAATTCGTCCTTGGCCGTTATCACGACCAGGGCCGTATCGATATCAAGGGTCGCGGCAACATCGTTTCTGAGGTCGATCACGCCTCTGAAGAGCTGATCCAGTCTCGACTTCTGGAAGAGTTTCCGGACTTCGCATTTCTTGGCGAGGAGTCAGGACTGAAGCCCGGCGATGACGAGTGGCAGTGGATCGCTGACCCCATCGACGGCACCCGCAACTTCGTCTCACATATGCCGAACTGGTGCGTCATGGTGTCGCTTGCACACAGGGGCACGCCGGTGGCCGGGGCAACGTACGACCCGCTTCGCGACGAGATGTTCTACGGACAGATCGGTTCAAAAACTACGCTCAACGGCGAAGCTGTGTCGGTGACCGACAAATCGTCGGTGGCCGAGTGCGTGATAGGGCTCGATCTCGGGTACGACGATGAACTTGCGATGCGCGTCTGGGGCGTGATCGGTGCGGTGTTCCCGGGCATGCAGGCGATCCGAATACTCGGCTCGACCGGCCTCGGCATGGCCTACCTGGCGGCCGGAC
>Ga0302133_10000953_pt1 | contig 18272 bp, 15 predicted proteins | sample CB9_331_MG_FD_203121 | JGI IMG/M metagenome (GOLD analysis project Ga0302133, IMG submission 203121) | Marine microbial communities from Western Arctic Ocean, Canada - CB9_33.1 | ecosystem: Environmental > Aquatic > Marine > Oceanic | place: Canada: Western Arctic Ocean | collected 2017-09-19 | reverse complement strand
AACAGGTGAAGGACGTGGCCTATGATTGCGATGGCGACACGCTGCTGATCCAAGTGGAGCAAATCGGAGCGGCGTGTCACGAAGGATACAAGAGCTGTTTCTTTACGTCGGTGAAGGAGGGGGAATCGGAAATCACCGAGGAGCGGTTGATTGATCCGGAGGAAATGTACGGCAAAAAATCGTGAGCGATTCTCCGCACATCACGCCCTCGCGCGAGGAGTTTTTGCAGCACGTGGAGCAGGGCAATTTGATTCCGGTGTATCGCGAAATTCTGGCGGACTTCGAGACGCCGCTTTCGGCGTATCGCAAAATTCGGTCCGATGGTGAGGCGTTTCTGTGCGAGAGCGTGGAGGGCGGCGAGCATTTGAGCCGGTACTCGTTTGTGGGCTGCAACCCGCGCGGGATCATTCGGCAGGATGGCGATCAAGTGCAAGTGGTCGAAGGCGGTAAAGTGACGGCGACGTACACGGTGAGTCGCGAGGCTGGAGAGGGCAATGTGCGCGACGGCCTCGAAGTGGTGGAAAAAGTTTTGGGGCGATATCGGCCTGTGGATTTGCCGGGGTTGCCGCGGTTTACCGGTGGCGCGATGGGGTTTGTGGGGTACGAATTTATTCACGACGTGGAACCGGTAGTGCCGCGTCCGCCCAAGGACGAGCTGGGCACACCGACGATGTATTTTTTGATCGCCGATGAGCTTTTGATTTTCGATCGCGTGCGGCAGACGGTGACGGTTCTCGTGAACGCCATCATCGAGGACGGCGCAAAACCGGAGGACGCTTACGAAGACGCGGTTGATGAAGTGGAACGCCTCGTCTCACTGCTCGAACAACCGACCGAACACCGCGCCGTGACGCTCACCGCCGATCCACCGCCCGCCGCGTTTGAATCCAATATGGACAAGGCCGATTTCCTTGCCAACGTTGCCAAAAGCAAAGAATACATTCGCGCGGGCGACATCATTCAAGTGGTCGGCTCGCAACGTTTTTCCACCAAGGTGACGGCCGATCCGCTGGATATTTACCGCGCCGTGCGATCCATCAATCCTTCGCCGTATATGTTTCTGCTCGAGCTCGATGGCTTTTCGCTGGTCGGCGCTTCGCCGGAAATTCACGTGCGTTGCGAGGAAGGCGAAGTGCAAATCCGCCCCATCGCCGGCACGCGCCCGCGCGGTGCCACGCCCGCCGAAGATTTAGCGCACGAAAAAGATCTGCTCGCCGACCCCAAAGAACGCGCCGAGCACGTGATGCTCGTGGACCTCGCCCGCAACGACATCGGCCGCGTTTGCGAATACGGCAGCGTGCAAGTTGCCGACCTCATGATCATCGAGCGTTACAGCCACGTGATGCACATCGTCTCCAGCGTCACCGGCAAACTCACCGCCGACAAAACGCCTTACGATCTCCTGCGCACCACGTTCCCAGCCGGCACCCTCACCGGCGCGCCCAAGATTCGTGCGATGCAAATCATCGCCGAACTCGAGCAAACCACCCGCGGCCCCTACGGCGGCACGGTCGGCTACTTCAGCTTCAACGGCAATCTTGACTGCTGCATCACTATCCGCACCGCGTTGTTAAAAGACGGCCAAGCCCACGTCCAAGCCGGCGGCGGTTGGGTCAACGATTCCGTGCCCGAAACCGAATTCGAAGAAACCGTCAACAAAGCCAAAGCCATGATCAAAGCCATCGCCCTCGCCGAGCATTGCGTGAAGTAGTTGCGCTTCACTCCTCGAAAAGCGCAACAAGTCCTTGCCCCATTTAACATAAGGCGTCATCTTTAGCGCATGAAAGCGCTTTGGCTTGTTTCATTTATTTTTGTCCATGCCACCTTCGGGTTGACGGAGGCGGAGTTTCAGAAACTGCATCGCGAGTTGCAGCCGAATCCCAAGGCCACGTGGCGCACCATCCCGTGGAAGACCTCAGTACTCGATGCGCAGGCTGCGGCGGCGCGGGAGGGGAAGCCGATTTTTATCTGGGCGATGGACGGGCATCCGCTGGGGTGCACGTGAAACAATGGCGTGCTCGACCGTGAGTCGACCTTTGCCAATCCCGCCATCGTGAAGCTGCTGCAAACGCGTTTCATCCCCGTGGCCATCGATCAGGCGTATCAGCGTCGGCAGCAGGACAACGAAGGCCGCTTCTACCAAAAGATCGCCAACCAAAGTCCGCGCAAGGTGGGGCGCGGCACCACGCAGGGGCTTTTCAGCGCCGATGCCTCCGGCCGTTTGCTGGCGTACACCAATAACCGCGGTGCCGAGCGCGTGCTGCGGATGATGAAGGGCTCGCTGCAAAAGCATCGGCCCGTGAAGGTGGCCGCCATCGCCAAGGGCGCGGCAGATGCGCGTTACAATCCGCAACCGCCCAAGGGGGGGCTCGTGGTGCGTGTGACTTCCAAGGTGCTCGGCGGATATGAAAAAACGGACAACGAATTCCGCCGCATTTTCCAATCCTCACTCGGCCGCGACAATTTGTGGATTCGCGCAGACGAACACGCCGCGCTGGTGAAGGGCCAAGTGCCTCAAAGTTTGCTGCGCCGTATTGCGCGTTTCCATCTCGTCGACAACACCCGAGGCGAGCCGCCAATGTGGAGCGTTAACGAAATCAAAAAACTCGATGGCACAATTCGCAACGGCCAGCTCCGCGCCAACGTGCACCTCCAAACCGCCAACAACGCGCGCGGCTACGAAGCGCAGCTGTTTGGACGCATCGAAACCAAGAACGGCAATGTCACCCGTCTCGACCTTGTCGCCAAAGGTGATTTTTGGGGCGAAGGCCGCTACACCCGCAACGCGCCAAAGGGCCGCTACCCACTCGCCATCGCCTTCACACTGGCCGACGGCAAAGACACGGCCGATGTCATCCCGCCACAAGGCTCGCGCGGTTGGATTCAGGGATACATTAAATAACCGAAATCAACTTTGCCACCGGGCGGTCGTTGAGTTTGCTGTCCCGGTTTTATCCAAAAATCGTTTGCTAAGCATTCCGCTGTGACATTGCGCCACCCGCTGTTTGACTCAATTTCAACGCAGCGCTTGCCATGTGCAGTGGTGGGGCGAATACCCCGCTGCATGCGCGGTCTTCTTTTTTGGGATTTCGTTTTGGTCGCCGCGGGCTACGGCCAAAAGAAAATCGGCGACCGCCGACGGTAACTCTTGCCAATACATCAGCCACCCCGGCGGTCCGCACGGTTATTTGATTTTCGACCTAAAACTCATCGATCAAGCCATGCGCCGCACAGTAAATGTTTTGCATCAGCAAAAAATTTCTGGAACGTATGCGCCCTCAAATTTCTGTTGCGTGCTGCCGTCGAAGCGATAACATGAACCCCAATGAATCGCTTACTTTTACTCTTTCTCTTTTTGACCGTTTCGTCGGTCGCTATTTCCGCACAGAACCATCCGCTTAAATTTTCCCTTCGCTCGGTGGCCAATGGCGATTGGACCGACGCGAAAACTTGGGAGCCGAAGCGCGTGCCGAAGGCGGGCGACCGCGTGCTGGTGAGCGCTGGCACAGTGGTGCGGTTTGAGGCGAAGCGCACGCCGGTGATTCGGCTGTTGCAGGTGGCGGGCACATTGCGGTTTGCGCGCGACCGCAGCACGGAGTTGAATGTGGCGCTGCTGAAAGTGCAATCCGGCAACCGTTGCACCGAGCGCGGATTCGCGTGTGATTTCCACGGCGTGAACAAGGCGGGTGAGCCGAACGCCGTGCCCACCGGCGCGATGCCAACGCTCGAGGTCGGCACGTTGCAAAATCCCATTCCCGCAAAACACACCGCGCGCATTCGGCTGCATTTCATCAAGGGCATGGACGAGGACGACGCGCCGGCGCTGGTGTGTTGCTCGGCACGAATGGAGCTGCACGGCGCGCCGATGGACCGCACCTGGGTCAAGCTCGGGGCGGCGGCGAAGGCAGGCGATGCGCGAGTGACCTTGGCCGAGCCGGTGACGGGCTGGCGCGTGGGCGATGCGGTGATTGTGACGGGCGCGAAAAAGCGCGATGAGATTGGCACCGAGGAACGCATCATCAAGGCGATGGACGGGCGCGTGCTGACGCTCGACCGGCCGTTGCGCGGGGAGCATTTTGGCACGGGCGAATTTCGCAGCGAGGTGGCGAACCTTTCGCGCAATGTCATTATCGAAAGCGCCGACCCGGAGGGCGAGCGCGGGCACACAATGTTTCACCGCTACAGCAAGGGCGGCATCAGCTACGCGCGGTTTGCGCACCTCGGCAAGGAAGGCGTGCTCGGCCGCTACGCGATTCATTTTCATCTCGCGGGCACCACGATGCGCGGCAGCGCGGTGGTCGGCGCGGCGATTGTCGATTCGCACAACCGCTGGGTGACGGTGCACGGTACGCAGTATTTAATGGTCCGCGATTGCGTGGGCTACCAGTCGGTGGGGCACGGATATTTTCTGGAGGACGGCACGGAGGTGTTCAATCTGCTCGACCGCAACCTCGGCGTGCAGGCGATGCGCGGGCGGCGGTTGCCCGACCAAGTGCTGCCGTTTGATCCCAACGACGGCGCGGCATTTTGGTGGGCCAACGGCCGCAACACACTCACGCGCAACGTGGCCGTAGAGAACGACCAGTACGGCTACCGCTACGACAGCCAGCGCCGCAGCAATTTTGACAGCCGCCTCCCCGTGCTCATGCCCGATGGTAAAACCAAAACCGTCGACATCCGCACGCTGGCCATCAGCCGTTTCGAGGCAAATGAGTCGCACACCGAGGGCCTCTACTCCGTGGCCTTGGCCGGCACCGACGGCGTGGGGCCGGACACGCGCCATCCGCATCGCGTGCGCGGACTGAAGCTTTGGCAAACTCACTACGCCCTGCGCGCGCAATTGCCGACGATGCTCATCGAGGACGTCCACATTGACCACGCCGCTTACGGCATTTACCGGCCGTGGTTCGAGAATCACGTTTACAAAAACCTGCACATCGCCGCCACCGGCGCGGAGCCCTTCAATCGCGGCTTGGATGACCGCAGTCTGCAGCACGGCAGCATCACCGTCGACGGCCTCACCTTCAGCCAGCTCGGCTACGGCGGCCGGATGCCGTTGATACAAATGAGCGCGAATAATGTAACCGGCAAGGCCGAGTCGCATTTCCGCAACGTGACCGTGCGCGACCGCTCGCGCCCGGATCGCTGGCCGTTGATGAATCTCGGCGGCGGCCCGCGCCTCCAGCCCTCCACCCCCAAGGGCGTGCCGTACTTTGTACACAACCACTTTGGCCCGGGCAAACACGCGAAGGTCGTCAGCACGCGCGCGAAGGATTTGCTCGGCGACGGCAACAAATACGCCCAGCAGCCCGGCCTCACCGGGGATGAATCCGTGATGGCGGAAGTGGTCAACGTGGAATTCCCCGAGCTGCTGAAGCCGTTGGACGACCTGCCGCCCGCGACCATAATCACCCGCATTGATGCAAACGGCGGCCGCTTGAAAATCTCCGGCACGACCCACGACAACGGCACCATCAAGGCCGTGACCGTGAATGGCAAACCCGCCCGCATCCACAGCCAACAACACGGCGTGGCCGACTGGAGCATCGAGCTGCCAAAAGCCGCGCAGCTCACCGCCGGCGCCACTGATACCGCCGGCAACACCGAAAAAACCCCACATCAGTTAAGGCTCATTGTAGGAAAACCGTGAACAAAGCTAGAGCCCTCGCCGGACTCTGCGAAAAAATGTAGCCCGGGCCGATGGCCCGGGCCCCGGATCACCGGGCCGGGCTACATTGGCGCGCTCGGAGAGCACTCCCTACCTTCCTCGACTTACCCCCCCCAATTCATCATTGCTCACCTCCGCCAAAACTGCTTTAGTGCGCCCCCGAAATTAGAAAAATTATGGCTATCGAACGTTCACTCATATTGCTCAAACCCGACTGCCTCGACGGCCATCACGCCGGCGAAGTCATCGGACGCTTTGAAAAAGCCGGCTTCGAAATCCGCGCCACAAAGCTTATCGCCCTCACCGACGATCTCCTCAAAGAACACTACGCCCACATCGCCGACCGCCCGTTCTTCCCCGAGATCGTAGAATTTATGAGCGCCCGCCCCGTGCTCGCCCTCGTTCTCGAAGGCGAAAACGCAGTTGCCGCCATCCGTGATCTCCTCGGCCCCACCGATTCCACCAAAGCCCCCGCCGGAACCATCCGCGGCGACATGGGCACCACCAGCATGGAAAACATCTGCCACGCCTCCGACTCAGTCGAAAACGCCGCCATCGAAGTGGAGCGTTTCTTTAACGCAGGCGAGGTGCATTAGCAAAAAATCTGTTACTTCAAACCTACTATTCATCGCAAATCGGTGTGACCTATACCAATCATCCAGCACTTCCCACTGTCCCCATCAATTATTATTTGAATATGTTTGTACACTGCCCCAGTGATCGGATCCTCCTCGTTTATCTGATACATTAGATTTCTTCCACCTTGGCTTACTTCGTATGGTTTGCCCATTATTGCAACAATCTCTTCAACTTTTTTTCCTAGGAGCTTTGATTTCAAGTCAGCCAACCGTTCGTCTTTATTGATCGTTTTTCTTGGAGGTTCATTAGAGTTGGCAGGGTTATAGTTAGAAGGAGGTGGTGTGCCGGTATTCGGTGCGGGAGATGTTGAATCATCAAAAAACATGTCCTTGGCGACTAGGATTAGTATTACTGCAACGAAAATTTTGATCCCCATCGACCAATCAGATTCTTCCTCATCTTCTTCTGCGACAACTGGTTGATAGTGATCTTGAGGTTGCCATTGTGGTGATGATTCTTCAGGTTGCCATTGTGGTGATGATAACAACACAGTTGCGCCACAACCATGAGGGCAATCGATAGAGTGACCTTCGTAATCAATAGCATAAGCGATGTTACCACTACAGTTTGGACACGAAGTTTGATATTCAGTTGGTTCCATTTTTCGATTTTTTCGGTTTGGTACGGATTGTTTTCTAGGTGGGATGCTGCTGGCAAAGACCCAATGTTTATCGGATTCGGATACCATCCCAACAGTGACGAACTGCTTTGCACACAAGGATTCTTACTAAAAATCTGTAAGATTTTTGGTGTTCAGGGCAGTGTTTTGGCAGACGATGTTGATTGAGGAACAGCGGCCGGTGCCAGAATTGACTCGGAGTAGCTTGGTGGAGCGGCTGCGGGGGGTGTGTGATCATGCGAGTTGGGAGGTGTTTTTTGATCAGTATTGGCAGTTGATTTATCACGTGGCGCGGCGGGCGGGGTTGGCGGAGGCGGATGCGGAGGATGTGGTGCAGGAGACGGTGGTGGAGGTGGCGGGAAGCATTGATGGGTTTGAACGGGAACGGCCGGGGAGTTTTCGCAGTTGGTTGTGCGCGATTACGCGGACGAAGATCGCGATGTTTTATCGCAAGGAATACCGGCAGCAACGGAAGCTGGATGTGTACGGCGAGGCGATGGAGGCTCGGAATGATGGGACGCAGGCACCGGAGTTGGAGGGGATTTGGAATGAGGAATGGCACCGCAACATTTTGCAGGCGGCGCTGGAACAGGTGAAACGGCAGGTGAGCCCGCGGCAGTACCAGATTTTTCATTGTCACGTGCTGCGCGAATGGACGGTGGCGGAGGTGGCGGCGCAGCTGGATGTGAGCGCGGGGATGGTGTACGTGACGAAGCATCGGGTAAACGCGATTTTGAAAAAGGAACTTCAGAAATTTGAGGAAGAGGGATGAATGTTGAGCATGTAAAAGATTGGCTGCGGCGGCGGGGTTGGCTGGCGGTGGATCGCTGGTTGATGCCGGATGTGGGCGCGGAGCTGGCGCGGCTGGATGTAGAATCACCACGGCTGCAAAGGCGTTTAGCGCGGCGGGCGAAGCTTCAGCCGGTGGAACATGATGGGCACCAATCCTGAGCCATCGCCGCCGCCGGATATTCCGGAGCACGAACTGCTGCGCCGCATTGGCGCGGGCAGCTACGGTGAGGTGTGGCTGACGCGCAGCGTGACAGGTGCGCACCGCGCGGTGAAAATTATCTAGCGGGACCGATTTGAAAGTGAGGTGCCCTTTGAACGGGAATTCGAGGGCGTGCGGCAATTCGAGGAGGTCAGCCGCGGGCAGGCGGGCTTGGTGGATTTGTTTTTGGTGGGGCGCAATGAGGCGGCTGGATTTTTTTATTACGTGATGGAACTGGCCGCACCTGAAAGTGATGGCGCGGGCGATGAGGGAGGGGAATGGGTGACGTACGCGCCGCGCACGTTGCAGTCGGATTTGCAATCGATCGAGAGGTTGCCGGTGGCCGATTGCCTGAATCTCGGCATCACCGTGGCCGGGGCATTGCACCATTTGCACACGCACGGGCTGGTGCATCGGGATGTGAAGCCTTCCAACTTAATTTATACACGCGGCCGCTATTGCCTCGCGGATATCGGGATGGTGTCGGCCACGAGCGACGGCGACGCCTTTGTGGGCACGCACGGCTATTTGCCGCGCGAAGGAGCGGGGCAACCTTCGGCGGATATTTTTGGGCTCGGGCGGGTGCTGTACGAGGCGTTGACGGGCGAAGATCGCCAATCGTTTCCAGCCCTGCCCAAGTCGATGCGCAGTGAAAACCCCTCCGCCGCGCAGCGTGAACTCAACAAAGTGATTCTCAAAACCTGCGCTCACACGCCGGAAGAACGGTATTCGGATGCCGCTGCATTGGCGGCGGATTTGGAGCGCATCGCCGACGGCGGCCGCGCGGTGGCCGTGCGTGAACGCAGCAGATTATTTTGGCCCGCAGCGGCGGTGTTGGCGCTGGTGGCGGGCTGGGCATTCTGGCCCGCGTCCGTTAAGGAATTGGATTTGCTCGTTCACTGGCGTTTCGATGGCGACTTGCATGATGCCAGCGGCAATGGCGTTGACGCGCGCGGCAACTGGACGCGCGCCACGGCGGATCGCTTTGACCAACCGGGCCGGGCGATTTTGATGAACGCGGGTGCTTCGTTGCGGGCGGATCACGAATTGGTTTGGTCGTCGGGCCAGCCGCGCACGGTGGCGCTGTGGTTTCGCGTGGACGAATGGGCGGAGCGCGGTGCGGGGTGGTTTGAGGAGCGGGCATCGGGCACCGGCGCGCCGCTGTTGCGCGGTGCGGGCTTCTCGGTGCAAATGACGGGCAACGGTTTGATTGGGCTCGATGGAAATTACATTTGCACGTTGTTTGATGTGGGTGAAATCGAAACGCGGCGGTGGCATTTTCTGGCCATCACCTGCGAAGGCAAATCGGGCACGGCGCGCTTGTGGTTTGATGGTAAAAAATTTGAGCCGCTTGACGTAAAAAATGAAAATCGGTTTTGGTGGAAACCGGAGAAACCCTTTCGCACAGTGAAAACGCCTCTTGAGATTTTGGGCTTCGAAGGCGCGGTGGACGAGGTGCGAATGTACCGCCGGGTACTGGCCGCAAAAGAGATTCAAAAAATTTATGCCGCTGAACGTCCTGCTCAACCCACCGTAGCGGGCGAGGATTGGAGTGAATCGTTTTCGTGGGCGGCACTTTTGCCATCGGAATCCGAGCATCTTAATCATTCCAAAAACCTGCGCCGCGTGGAGGAAACTGATGGCGCGATTTATTGGTCGCCGGAAATTGATGGCGAACCTGCGGAGGTGCAGTACCAATTTAAATTCGACGAGCCCGTGAAACGCGCGCACTTACGGCTGCCCATTTATTGTGTGGACCTCACACCCGCGCGCGACACGCCAATGCGCGGGGCATTTGCCGTTGAAGTTTCGGCCAATGGCAAAGATTGGCATTCGATTTACAACGGATTGGAACCCCAACCGCAATGGGGCGAAGGAACCGGCGCGGGCGCACTGGTGGCCGAATGCCCCAAGGCCGCGCTGGGCCAAACCGCGCTGTGGCTGCGCGTGCACCTGCGGGCGGAGGGCGGCACAGTGAAGCTTTCGGGCGCACAACTGGGCCGCAAACCAACTGGCGAAAAGGCGAATTGGAAAAAGGCACCGGTGCTGCGCGTGAAGTTGCAATCGCCGTGATGGACGGCTAACGTCTGCCGCGATGAATGTGGCTGATTTTCTTGGGTTGATTTCGCGGCGGCATTGTCAGCGGGCGTTTACGGATGCGTCGGTGCCGCGGGAGGTTTTGGAGGCGGTGTTGTTGGCGGCGGGGGAGGCGCCTTCGGGGAAGAATACGCAGCCTTGGAAGGTGACGGTGGTTCAGGGCGCGGCGCGGGATGGGTTAAGCGCGGCATTGTGTGCGGTGTTTGATGCGGGGGAAAAGGCGGTTCCGGATTATGAGTATTCGCTGTTGCCTTCGCCGACGGAATGGAAGGATCGGGCGCGGGTGTGTGGGTTTTCGCTGTTTGAATTGAAGGGGATCGCGCGGGATGACGTGGAAGCGCGGAAGGCGCATGGGCGGGAGAATTTTACTTTTTTTGGCGCGCCGGTGCAGTTGGTTTTTCATCTGCCGGCTGGGGCGGAGCGGGGGAATTTTTTGGATACGGGAATGTTTATGCAAAACGTAATGCTCGGCCTCACGGCGCACGGGCTGGGGAGTTGCCCGCAATTCAGCGTGGCGGGCTATGCGGGCGTGGTGCGCGAGTTGCTGGGGTTAGGCGAGGATCGCTGGGTGGTGGCGGGGATGTCGGTGGGCTGGCCGGACGGGTCGGCGTCGGTTAATGGCTTTGTGCCGGAGCGGCTTCCGTTGGCGGATTTTGTGGATTGGCGGGATGGATGAAAATACAAGTCGCCAATAATCGGGATTATTTGGTAGCTTCAGCCGCAGCCGGAGGGGCCGGTTATTTATATGAGTGAGGAGTATTGCAAAAGCGCGTGCCAGGAATGCAACGGTCGGATTTCTCTGCCGGTGGATGCGGTGGGCGTGGAGTTCAATTGCCCGCACTGCGGCGTGAATCTGCAGCTCGTTCTCAAGCATTATTGTGAGCACTGCAGCGGGCCGCTTTCGTTTGAGGGCAATCCAGATGCGATTGGCATGGAAATTGAATGCGGCCATTGCCAAAATCAAACAGTGCTGCAGCCCTCGGCATTGGTGATCGAAGACAAGGCTCCGCCGGCGGAAGAAGAAGTTTACGAAGAGGAATATGACGAGGGCGAGGAATACGAAGAAGAGAACGAGGAAGAGTATGAGGAAGAGTACGACGAAGAGGCGTACGAAGAATCCGAACCTGAACCCGAACCGGAGCCCAAGCGTGGTGGCCCGCCCAAACCACGGCAGCCGAAGCACGGTGGCCCACCCAAGCCGCGCCAGCCTAAAAAAGTACGTAAGCGTCCCGGCAGTGGAGGGGCCACGCCTGGCGATGGGCCGGAAAAAATTGGCCGTCGATTAGCCGGCTCCGGCCCCAAGCCCGACGAAGAAGCTCCTGCGGATGAGGGGCGCGCCGGACGACCCGGGCGGCCCAAACCCGGTGGCCGCCGCGGTGGCCGCCCCAAATCCAAGCGCAGCACCCGACCCGCGGGCGGTTCTTCCTCAGCCGTGCCAAGTGCGCCCATGACTCGTCGCCAACCGGCAGGCGTTGAGCCGGATCCAGAGGAATCAATGGATCCGATGGCCGGCGCGGTGCCGGGTGGATCTTCCGCGATGCCTCCCAATCCGGCGATGCCAGGAGGATCGGCGGGGCCAATGGGGCCGGGACCGGTTGTACGAAAAGTGGCCGGCGTGATTCCCGGCGCGGGCGGAGGCGCTCACGGGGGCGGCGCGCCCAAATTCAAATCTTCCGTGGCCTTGGAAGATGATGGCGAAGAATTCGAGGGCCCTTGGTATAAAGACCGTGAGAAACAAAAACTTGGTGTGGTGTTGGTTGTGTTTGTGCTGTTGTTTTCAAGATTTGGGCTGCCCACGGTGGCCGGATTCATCAATCCGCAATGGGAACATAGCGTTCGTCGGGCAGTTTCTCTGAAGTTTTTATTTGGCGATAATTATCGCAGCAATAATGTGGTGAAATCTGTGAAGGTGGATGAGGCATCGTTGGTCATCAGCCGGGAGACCGACCGGAAAACCGAGGGTCAACAGGGGCCGGATGTGTATTATGTGATCGGTGCAGCTCAGAATGTTACAAGCGATACGCTAATTCAGGTGGAAATTATTTTCAAACTATACGATCAAATTGGCACCGAGTTGGGCGAGGCCCATGGCTACACCAATCAGTTAGGCCCAAATGTGGTGTGGAATTTCCGTGCGCCGTGCATGACCTCTGAGGCCGTCTCTACCAATATCGTTCGCGCGACGCTCGACCGATTGATCGTGCGGTAGTGTTACTGCTGGTTCCACGGCCGGCCCGGTGGGGGTGGGGGCGGTTGTTTCCAGTTCCAGTCGGAGGTGTATTTAAAATCCAAATAATCGGTCGGCACCACTGCGCCGTTTTTACTTTTTGAAATGAGGAGGGCATCGAGCAGGGCGCTGGTCATTAGCGTGCGCTCGGCGGGCCAAGTGGGTTTGCCCGTGTGGAACATTTGTTCCGTGCCTTTTACGAGATAAGTAAAGTGCATGTACGGGCGGGCTTCCTGTGTCCAGAAGGTGGTGGATTTTTGTAAGCCACCGTTGGTCTTCCACGCCACGCCCCATTCGTTCACCGCGCCGTTGAGCGTCAAGATAAAGGCTTTCAGCCCGTCGCGATATTCGATGACGAACAAGTCCGGCGCCTTCACCAACTCGCGCAGTGGCTTGTTCGGTTGGCGCGTGATGGGGCTTTTTTTTAAACGCTTCAGCGCGGCATCGAGCAATTTGCGGTCGAACATCCCCGCGTCCATCGCGCGCCAAACTGCGTCACCGGAAAGGCACTGCACCCGCTTCACACCCGTCTCGCCGCCGGCGCGGCGTTCTGCGAGGCATTGCACCATCTCCAGCGCGTGATAGCCGTAAGCGTCCAGCGTGTGATACGAAACGGCGACAATTTCCTTGAGCTTCGCCCCGCGTTTTACATCCGCCGGCGGATACCGCCACAGCACCGGCAGTGACGAGCCGGCCATCAGCGGCACTTTTAATTCCGCCGCCGTGTCGTGCAGCCATTTCGCGTCCGCCCAATTGTCGGCCAAGTGCTTGTCCACAAACACCGGCACCGATTGTCCTGTTTTGCGGAACACTTTTTGCACCGCATCAAACAACCGCCGTTTCGGATAAATCGTGTTTCCGGTGGCGTTCTTCGAGTACTTCCCGTGTTCAGCCACGAGGAGCACGCCGTCCACCGCCAGCTTGCCGGTGCCGAGCGTGAGCGTTTCCTCCACCGTTTTGTAAATGGGTACATCGAATTTTTTGGCCCATTTGCGGCTGGTATCGCTCTCGGGCACTTGGTCGGTGTACAGCGAAACTAGCTTGAGATTCGGCCGCTCGCCTTTTTCATCCAGCGTGTGCGTGAGCAGCAACCGGCTGACGATGACATCCGCGTGCGAGTTGTGCCGGTACTCCGTCACGATCGCCGCAATCCGCTTCGGCGGCGCGGCGCAGCCGAGCACACACAACGAGAGAAGTAGGAAAAAATGTTTCATCGGAGAATCAAAGCATCCGCCACGTCGAGGTCAAGCACGATCCGGCCGCCATTTCGTTTAAATGGTTTCCCGCTGGCACGGGCCACTCTCTTTTTCTCCAAGTCTTTGGGCAGAGTGATAACCAGATTTTTGGAAGGCTTGCCATACCAGTTTGTCAGGATAATTACACTGCCCTTTGGCGAGTCGATTATGTTTGCTTCCACTCGATCCCGAACGCAAACACTATCCTCCCCAGATACACTAATGGAAAGAAACATGGCCTCGTGGTTGAGTTGGGACGGAATCAAGTGGGCGGAAGCGGCGGCATGCGTGCCGCGATCCACCGGGACGCGAGGTATTCCGCTATGAAAGTATGTGAACCCGGGTAAAAAAGCAGAGTAAGTCACCTCCCCCTTGCCAATGCCCGCACCGGTGGGCCAATGCCGATACACCGCTGCGGAGCCATCCTTGAAAGTTGCCAGCACTCCGGAATTATTAGCGCGCTGCACCTTGCAGCGTACTGAGAACACCGGAAGTGTTTTATGACTCGGCTCGCCTTTTCGTTGGGTGAAAAGCGAGTTGGGGAATCGAATCGAATCGATGGCCTTAGCGAAGGGCAGATCTTGTTTGACCATTTCGATTTGTTCTCCTGCGGGTGCTTCTAACGTAATGCCTTTCAAGCCAAGCAATTCACGCAGCACCGTGTTCGGTTGGTTGTATTCGTCGAACATTCCCGCGCCCGCCGTGGCGTGAAGATGTCCGCCCGCTTTGACCCAATCCGCGATTTTTTTCGATGCCGCTCGGGAGACATGCCGGTCGGTGAGGTAAAGTTGTTTGTAATCCTTCAACGCGTCCCCTTCGATGACGAAATCCAGTTGATGGCCGCGGTGGAGTATCATTGTGTACAGCGTCCGTTTCCCCGCCGCGAAAGAGCCGTGGTTGTCGCCCCAGATGTCGGCGGTTTCGCTGAACCACATGGCGGCCTTCGCCGGGCGCTTGCGGCCGCTTTGGATGATGTCCTCGAATTGGCCGAGTTCGCGGAAGCTGCGCAGCACGGTGCGGTAGGTCTCGGGGTTGCTGCAGTGGTTTTCCGTGTAGGCGACTTGCACGGGGCGGAACTCAAAGAGGTTCACCACCTGCATTCCGTGGCCGAGCGCGCCGTAAAAGAGGCGGCGCCAGTTGTCGGGAATCTGCCCCGGCCAGTGCGGCATACAGTAATAATGAATTTTCATATCCGGCTTGCCGCGCACGCCGGCGCGCAGGAGATCGAGGTTAATGTTGTTCATCTGCTGCGTGGCTACGGGCATCTGGAAAATATAATCTTCGCTCCACGGCATGGTCATTCCCTCCTCGCGAAAAATGGTCACCCATTTGTGAACCTCGCCGAGGTAACGATGTTCCGCCGGATAATGCGGCGAAAAATTCGCGCCAATGCCCGCGTTGGGCAGGTGCTGGCGCAGAATGTCCGTGCGTTGCTTGATGGCTTGGATGCCGTAGTGATTCCGGTATCGGCGCGACCAATAAAACACGCCGGGCTGTTTGGCCTTGAGGGCGTCGGTGGGATTATACGCAATTGCTGTCCAGTTACTCGCCGTGGGCAGTACGCCTTTCGGCTTCAATCCGCGTGCTTTCAGCCATGCGACGAAATCGACCGTGACGTTTTTGCCGCTTGGCTTCGGCAGTCCAATCTCATCGCCCAAGCTCACGCATTGAATTTGGCGGGCGCGCGCGCCGAGGTTTTTGCAATACTCAGCGAGCTTCGCGGTGGGTACGCCGCGCACGTCGATGTACGAGCCGTCCTTAAGCGAAGTGTCCCGCAGCCCAAACATTTCACGGAACTCCGTGACCGCCGTGTCATATTTCGGCCCCAGTCCGGGCGCGAACGTGTAGCCGTAAATTTGAGTTTCCGTGGGAATGCGCCCGCGCAGCGGCTCCTTTTTCACCTCGGCGAGCATATCAAAAAGCACCTGCTCGCGCTTGCGCAGGCGGCGTGAGTAGCGTGTGTCCGCATCGCCCGCCAACAACAAATCGCCCTCGCCCTCAAACTTCGCGATAACCGCCAGCTTGCCGTCTGCTTCTTTCACTGCAAACTCCGCGCGGTACTTTCGGTTGCCTGTAAAATTCCACTGCCCGTCATTGAGCGTGTCCATCATGCCGCCGACCTCCACCCATTCGCTGCTTTTCCCCGGCGCGATCTTTACGTTCATCGCGGGCCAGTTTCGCAGATGCACCCAGTACGGCGAATGCTGCTGCCAATTACCGCCACCCGGCGCGCCTTTGCCGGAAAAAGTTAACTCGTTGCCATCGAGATTGGTCACCTTCAAAAACACATCGCCCGATTGCGTGAGCATGCCGTCGAGCGGCAAATATTTTTCCTTCTCGATACGCATTTTCACTTGCGCCTCGTCGGTGGTCAGCAGCAGGCAATCGACATTCCGCTTGGCGGCGGGTTCGGATTGCTTGGTGGTGATGAGCGTGATGGTTGCCTCTCCGGCTTGCAGCTTGGCAAATGCATCGTGCCCTTCCCACACGATGTTCTCCGATGCACCCCAGCTCCACGCGTGCTCGGTTTTCAATTTCTGGTTGAACGCCCAAATTTTTAAATTCTTCCGCGCTCCATAAAGCCGATCCAACACGGGTTTGCCCTTTTGCTCCACACGCACGCGGAACTGTGTCTCAAACCGATATGCTGCCTCATACCGCACGAGTACCAGATATCGCCCCGCCTTCGGCACGCGCACCTTGAGGGTCGCGCTGCCCGCCGCCTGCTCGTCCGCGCCGAGAAACGCTTTCCGGCTGAGAAACGAATTTGCAAAAGTCGCCGCATAATAATTCTCTCCCCACGGCTTTGCTGCCCAACCGCCCTTGTCGACCGGTTGAAATTCCTCCGCCTCGATGAGCAGGTTCCCATTCGCCAACGGTGCGACGGGATGTTGGCCGCGAAAATCGGCGGGTGATTGTGGTTGAGCTGTCGTACAGCCGATGGCGGCGAGTAACAGTGAGAGAATCAGTATCTTTTTCATAAATTTTAATAATCCCGAAACGGGCCGCGCGGTTCGGAGGATTCCATTTGTTTTTTCCAGTTGGCGAAGCGGGCTTTCATCATTTTCAAAATTTCCGGGCGCTTGTTGGAAAGATCATGCGTTTCGCTGATGTCCGTTTGCAAATCAAATAAGCCGGTGCCGCGTGTTCCCGACACCCATTTCCAGTGGCCTATGCGCGCGCCTTTGTCGAGCCGCCGTTGCCAGAACATTTCCTTGCGTGGCGATTTCTTTTTGCCTTGGAGCACCGGCAGCATGTCGAAGCCGTCGAGCACTACCCCCTTGGCCGGCGCAGCTCCGGTGGCGGTGCAGAGGGTCTGGAAAACTTCAAGCGAGGTCAGGAATTCATCGTTGGTGGTGTCGGCGGGAATGTTTCCGGGCCAGCGGACGATGCACGGCACACGGATGCCGCCCTCGAACATTTGGCCTTTCCGGCCGCGCAGTGGCGCGTTGTCCGCCGCGCCGCCGCCGCCGTTGTCGCTGAAGAAAATCACGATCGTGTTGTCGGCAATGTTGTATTCGTCGAGCAAGTTGAGCAGCGTGCCAATGGCGGCATCCATCGCGGTGACGGAGCCGACGAATTCCAGCCGACGTGCGGCGCGGTTACGGACGAGGGCGGGTTTACCGTAGCGCGTGCCCGGTTGCGTGCCGGCTTGGGAGCGCAGTGCAGGGTACATTTTTTTGAACTTCTCCGGTGCCTGCGCACCGCTGCGGATGATGGGGTCAAGGCTCGACGCGCCGTGCGGGGCATTGAAGGGCACGTAGAGTAAAAATGGTTTTTTGTGATTTGCTTTCAGGAAGCGCACGGCCTCGCGCTCGAAGAGGTCGGTGCAGTACTTGCCTTTGTCGGCCACGGTGGGCGCGTTGTTGCGGTACATCGACGGCACGCCGTAGCGTTCGTGCGTGTAATAATCGATGCCGGTGTTGACGAATCCGTAAAAATCATCGAAGCCGCGTGCGAGTGGCAGGAAGCGTTTGTGCACGCCGAGATCCCATTTGCCAAAAATACCGCTGGTGTAACCGGCGGTGTTCAGCACACGCGGCAGCAGCACCTCGCGGGTGTCCATCCCGCCGATGCGTTCAAAGGTGGCTGCGTATTGGCCGGGTTTGTATTTGTAGCCGTAGTCGGGAGCCTCGTTGCGGATCATATCATAAATGCCATTGCGCTGCGGATAGCGCCCGGTGAGCAGCGCGCCGCGCGAGGGTGTGCACGCGGGCCATGCGACATAAAAACTGGTGAGCTTCACGCCGCCTTTGGCGAGGCGGTCGAGGTGTGGTGTCTTTACCTCGGCGGAGCCGAAGCAGCCGAGGTCACGATAGCCTTGGTCGTCGGACACGATGAGCAAAATATTCGGCGGCGCGGCCGCGAGACAAAGTGGCAGCAGAGCCAGTAGCAGGGTGAAGATGCGTTGCATGCGCGCATTGCAAACTGTGGCGCGCACTTTGCCAATGCAAAAATCGAATAACTGTCGCTTGACCCGTACCGCTCTTGGCCACTTCAATGCGCGCGCATGCAATTACAGGTGGAAAACAAATACTTGGATTTCAGGAAATCGAGCATTCACAATGTGGGCGCATATGCGAAACGCGACATCCGCAAGGGCACGCGCATCATCGAATACATCGGCCGTCCGCTCACCAAAAAGAAAGCGGCCGGAGAGCTTGCCGAGGGCAATGGCTACGTTTTTACCATCAACAAATATTTTGATATTGATGGCAACGTGCCGTGGAATCCCGCGCGCTATATCAACCACGGCTGCGCCGCCAACGCCGAATCCGATGTGCAGGAAGATCGCG
>Ga0302133_10000938_pt1 | contig 18419 bp, 20 predicted proteins | sample CB9_331_MG_FD_203121 | JGI IMG/M metagenome (GOLD analysis project Ga0302133, IMG submission 203121) | Marine microbial communities from Western Arctic Ocean, Canada - CB9_33.1 | ecosystem: Environmental > Aquatic > Marine > Oceanic | place: Canada: Western Arctic Ocean | collected 2017-09-19 | reverse complement strand
GTGCTCCAATAAAGGCATTTTATGACTGTCGTTAATGTTACTCAATTAGCTGCACTCTTAATCAGTGCTCAAATCTTTTTTTTTGATTCAGCATTATCATCTTCGTCTTTTTTTATAGGAGTATGATGCTCATCAGAACCACTCACATCCTTTGGAGGATGCAAGTCATCTTCAAATGTCTCAACGGAGTAATTACTATCGTCTTCATACTCCACAGCATCTTGGATTTCATCCTGGAGACCAATCGTGTTTTCAGTTACCGCCTCTAAATTCATCTGACCCGCCGTATTAATCTCTTCACGTACCTCCTCCAATTCACTTTCACGGATCATATCATCGACATGAGTTCGGAACTCTCTAGTCACCACCTTTGCCTTATTAATCCAAGTTCCCACGTTACGAAGGACTTTGGGCAACTCTTTTGGTCCGACGACCAACAGGACGACGACCGCAATAAGGAATAATTCTGGCCAGCCAATATCAAACATTGCGACCCGGGCTAATTAAAAATCAATAATGAATATCACGGATGAACACCAGACCTTTTAACTGACGCCCATTCATCAGTCTTTTTCAGACTGAGCTTCCACCGTTGAAGCCGTCGCTGATGAAGGAACATCCTTAGCCTCCACAGGCTCGGGTTCATCTTCTTTGACTCCTTTTTTAAAGGATCTCAGCCCCTTACCAAAATCACCCATTAACTGGGAAATCTTTCCGCGCCCACCAAATAAGACTAGGACAATTGCGAGGACAACTACCCACTGCCAAATTCCACCAATTCCCATAACTTAATTCTTCCATGCCTGTATTTAAAAAGATCAGCCTGAATAATGGCAGAATCGGCAACCAAGGGCAACGTAAACGGAGACCTTTTCAATTGAAGGTTAAAGGTATCCTATTAATTTAAATTATACTTATAAACTTAATATTAAAAATTAAAATTACTTAAACAATTATAATACTCATACAAAACTTTGGATAATCTACAAGTAAATGAATTATATTATATACAACTTTTTTAAGTTTATTTATTTTGGTAGAATATTTTTCATGCGTGAATGTATTTGTGGGGATATGAAATTTTCGATCGGCCCCAAAAAAGATTTCGCATATAACGTCATTTTAGGGTCAGGTGGAGAAAATTCAGCGAGAAGAAGCTCCGCATTTTTATAAATTGCTTCGGTGTAACTTCTAGCCTCTCTCTCGACTGCTCTGAAAGCCTTCTCGTCCTCTCTAGCCAAATATCGCACAGGGTTTTCCATAAACAAACGATGGCGAATGTTCGTATTAAAAATTACAAATCGCGCCATAACATCAATTGAAGGCGGCGACCCCGCCTCCATGCTGCCAAAATAACTTTCTGGACTTATTTTACAAAACATAAGGTCTTCCGAGGATTGGCAATAATAAAGGTCGTCATTCACGGTTACCGCCCTTAGAAGCACCTCATAATCCATAGTGCTAAAATAGTTTATAATTTCTGGCCGCTGCTCAAACATGAGAGGGTGAGGAAAAAAACAATTGGCGACAAAACCATTATCATTAACATTCCAATTTATCTGGCTAGGGTACGTTGAAGGTTTTTTGGCGTCGATAAACATCGAACGAGGAAGGGGGTGCATATTATCCATACCAATTCGAACTAACTCCCGGGCCGATAGGGGTTTAGGTAGGAGTGACCTGAGAATTGGTATAGCTTTTTCCTCAATTAACCGAACAAACATCCCTGCATAAGCTTTTTTGCCTTTAACGCGCTGTTCATGAATATGTGCGAATGAACCATCCGAAAAAATAAAATCCGAATCCAATAACATAATTGCGGTTTCGCTTGACTCTTTCGCCAGGTTCATATGATGCCGAGAGGTCTCACGTTGGACATTATGTTTGATGATAGTCGGATCAGAATTGTTAATCGCATCCGAGAGAGCAACATTTCGGTAAGCCAGGTCTTCGTAAAATACAAACTCCACGATTGCCAATTTTTTAAGCTTAGTTATTTCCGGCTGGAAGTAATTTTCAGATGCCCGGTCTGTGTAGATCCTATAAGTAACATCTGCAACTGCACTAAGTGCTGGAATATTTCCAGGTGCTAATTGGCTGGCGAGTGCAAACTCTACAAATTTCCTGACAAAATGCTTCCCCCAGACAGTAACAAAGATCTCGTAGCGCAAATCAGTACTTCCTTTAAGACGCAGTATTAGATCTTCGATCCACCTCTTCTGATGTTAGGACGTCGTCCTGGTCGGGATCAAGAGGTTCCCAGACGACGCTTCCCGTATTTGTTACTTCTTCTAACATGTCAGGATCTTTCATCAGCGCCACGTTACCTCTCGTTGTTAAAGTTTGGATAGCGGGGCGTTTGTCTATTAGGCCCGAAGCTTTTAAGTCATCAAGACCCGGCAAGTCATCAAGGCCCTCAAGGCCAAAGTGATCTAAAAAGCTCTCAGTAGTTCCCCAAGTTACTGGCCTTCCTGGCGTCCGGCGACGACCTCGAGGCCTGATCCAGGAAGCTTCAAGAAGAACATCCAAAGTACCTCTACTAACGCTCACCCCCCGAATCTCTTCAATCTCCGCACGGGTAATTGGCTGATGGTAAGCAACGATGGCTAGGGTTTCCACAGCAGCACGAGACAACTTGCGGATCATTTCCTTTTCGACAACAAGCTGTGCTCTAACGTCAGGAGCGGTTCGGAAAGCCCAATTTTTCCCAGCTTTAACAAGGTTCACACCGCGGTTTTTATACATTGCAGTTAACTTCCCCAATAACGTTTGAATATCGACCCCTTCAGGAAGACGGTCGGCAATTACTTTTTCTGGGATGGGGTTTTCAGAAGCGAATAATAACGCTTCTAATAATCTCAAATGATATTGGAATAATTCACTCATTATTTTTATTTTATCTCCACTGAATGAATAGATTTGTCTCTTCCGAACTCACTAGCGTTTTGAGCTGCGCGCACATAAACAGTCCCAAAGGTCTCGGTTTGTCGTATTTTCAATTCACCCTGTTTGGTAAGTTGAAGCGCAGCCGATAGGGCAGATGCCAGCATAGAGCGGCTGACTAAATCGCCTTTAATTTCGGCAGGTAAAAACTGTAATAAGCTCGTCCAATCAGGCATTGAACCCAACATTTTGGTTAACCACTTTAATCCATCATCTGTCGAATAAAGATCGGACAACTCGATGTGGAGAATTCTAACATTTGATCGATGGGTATGTTCGCCATAGGCCTTTAGTAAATCATATATACTGACCTCAAAGGCGCTGTTCAGGTTATAGCCAAATTTCTCCGGATTACCCCGTGGAAAGAAATCCTGACCCAGCTGATCACGGCCTAAAAGTTTTTCACCGGCTTGCTGCATACTTTCAAGCCGCAAAAGCTGAAACTGAAGGGCAGCCGCCATTTCTTCACCTGTTGGCTCTTCATCATCAGCGGAAGTAGGTAGTAATAAAAGTGATTTTAGATAAGCCAGCCAAGCAGCCATTACAAGGTAATCGGCCGCGAGCTCTAAATTAGCTTGGCGTAACTTCACTACCCAAGCCAAATACTGATCTGCTAACTCGAGTATTGAAATTTGAGTCAGATCGACTTTCTGTTCACGAGCCAAAGTTAAAAGCACATCAATCGGCCCCGCAAAACCATCCACATCCAAAACCAACCGGTGGTCAGATGATGGGGCAAACTCATTATCATCTTCAAATTCACTAATTTTTGTTTCCATGTCTTCGGCCATTCTATTTTAAATTCCCACCGCTAAAGTTATGAAAGTCATCAAGTATTGAGCGGGCTGCAAAACCAACAAATTAAACACATCAACATCCAAACCAATCTGCCTACCTATCCAGGGCAATAAGAACAATGCAATTAGAATGATAACAATACCCGCTCTTTCCAAACGGGCAAATAATTGCCCCAATTGCCGCGGCAAGATTGCAACGGCAACCCGACCACCATCTAACGGGGGAAGCGGCAACATATTGAAAACAAATAATATTAAATTAATTACCATTGATGAATATATTGTAGCACCTAACCAAGGCCCAATAGATTGGGGCACAAACGGCACGATGTAGAATAAAAGTGCCGATAAAAATGCTAGAATCAAATTCGACGTTGGTCCGGCTGCAGCGACAAGAATCGTATCTCGCCTCCAGTGTTTAAGATTCCAATAATTGATGGGTACTGGTTTTGCATAACCAAAGGCTGCGGTACCTCCGGAAATAATTAAAATCGTACCAGGTAAAATTATAGTTCCGAAAGGATCAATGTGGTTTAAAGGATTAAATGTAACTCGTCCCATTTTGTATGCTGTATCGTCACCCAGTTTCCAGGCGACCCAACCGTGGCTCGCTTCATGCAAAGGTATAGCTATTAATATAGGCAATACCCACGCTGAAATACGGAAAAGGAACCCGTATTCCTCCATCAGACAACCATTAGATCATTAAATTGGGATAGTGTGTCTTGCACATTGAAATCTCCCGCAGCGGGTAATAACTGGGTGGCGCGTGACCAACGCTCACAAGCCTTATCAGTCATATTCTCTGCACCAGCAACAACGGATATCATTTCATCCATCTTTCCGTTACAATGAAGAACCAAGTCGCACCCGGCATCGAGAGCCTCCCAGGTTCTTTCCTTTATACCTCCTGATAAAGCCTGCATCGAGAGATCATCCGATATCAGTAATCCATCGTATCCTATATACCCTCGGACTACTTTTTCGATAACCCTGCGTGAGTTAGTTACCGGATTATTTTCATCAATTTCTGAAAATATTATATGGGCCGTCATTGCTAATGGCATGTCGTTGAAACTTCGAAAAGGTTCAAAATCAGTCTCCGTTAACTCCTCAAATGTCGCATCGACCGTGGGGAGGTCTATATGACTATCAACTAGTGCCCGTCCGTGTCCGGGTATGTGTTTGATTACCGGTAATACTCGACCTGAGAGAAGCCCATCGCAAATTGCGGTAGCTAATTTTTTGATGAGTTCAAGGTCGGTGCCTAGCGCCCTGTCTCCGATAATCGGGTCAGCACAAGCTATAGGAATGTCCAAAACTGGAGTACAATCGACATTAATCCCTAACGCATGGAGATCTTCAGCAATAAGACGAAAATTTAATTGTATAGCTTTACTTGCAATTTTCTCGCCTTTTAAATTAGCTAAATCTACGAAACTTTGGGCTGGCGGAGGATGTCGCCAGTGAGGCGGCTTAAGACGGGTCACTCGCCCCCCCTCTTGATCAATAAAAACAGGTGCACCCTCTTGGCCAATCACATGCCGGAACTCATTGGTTAAGGCTTTTACCTGGTCCGGGTTAACACAATTTCTCTCAAATAGTATCAATCCAAATGGATTGGTTTCCTTAAATAGGGCTCGCTCATTTTTTGAAAGTTTACTACCGGCACAGCCAAGTATAACGGCCAGCGGAATTTCGCGACCCACTGTTATTTTTCCGGCCGTATTACTAGACAACTAACCTTGACTTTAGACAACTCCCTACAAAGTTTTTTTGCCGCCCCCGCATCTTTTAGCGGACCAGCTCTTAATCGAAAATAAATACCTTTAGCCCCGAGATCGGCCTTTACAACGTTTAACTCTAAATTATTCAGGAGGGTGCGGTGACGTGCTTTAAGACGACGCCATTCATTTTGCGCGGCCGTTTCTTTACGAACCGCAGCTAGTTGAATCTGAAATGATCTCGTCGAAATTCTAACCGAAGAAGGAACAGCTTCTAAGTTCCTCATGGGCTTACTTGGCAACGGAGTGGCGGCATCGGGCAATCCAGCCCTACTCTCCTTGTCTGGCGTAATTTCTTTACTCCCATTTTTTATGGGGGTCTGTGTTGCAGAAGACGATGTTTTGGGTTCGACAGATGACTGAAGTATCCCCGCCTTACCCTTGACGCCCAATTTAGGGTTAACGGTCTTGGGCAATAGAGTTTCAACTCTTTTAGATGAAGGCGGAATTACATTGGTGTCAGGACTTTTCAAAGTCGATAAACTATTCCCAGGCACAGGCAGTGGTTGTTCTGGTCCTTCCTGAACGTTTTCCCCTTCCGGCCGCGTTGGATCATTGCTGAATGCATCATCATAAATTGTTATATCCCGATTAGGAATTGGCATCCCTCCGGGTATGATTGGCTTGATTTTGAAGGCACTATTAGGGGCGCTTACTAGAGGGATTTGGTTAGGATCAGGTTTTAGCCAATATTTCCCCCATATCATCCAAGTTCCCCCAGCGGCTACAATGATAATGATAATTAATAAAATGAAGCGAAAACCCTTACGACGTATTGGTAAACGTTGCGCCACTCTCTCAAACTCAATATTATCCGACCTTATTTCGCCATGATCCAACTCAGGGATATCGTCGAGTGGTACTTCGTCCGATTCTACATCGTCAGGGGTATCCAATGTTCTATCAGCAGGTGCTATCATTTCATTTCTTTGACTGGTTCCACTCCAATTACCTGCAATCCTGAGGCGATTACCGAGGCCAGTGCCCCAACAAGCACTAAACGGGCTAGTGTTAGCTGTTTATTATTATCGGATACGAACCTGAGACTTGTATCCTCCTTAGCACCTTTGGTCCACAGTGCATGAAAGGTCCCAGATAATTCAATTAAATAGTAAGCAATTCTATGGGGCTCACGAGCTTCAGCGGCACTTTCCAAAGTCCTTGGCCAAGCTGCCATTTTCTTTATCAACAATAACTCTGCCGAATCACTTAAAAGCTCCAAGGGCGCTTTCTCGATAGCATCCGGCGTCAATTCTAATTTATCAAAAACTTCTTTTGCATGCTGAAGAACCGAATGACAACGTGCGTGGGAATACTGAACATAGTATACTGGGTTATCTCGACTTTTTTCCATAACTTTTCTTAGGTCAAAATCGAGGGGGGCATCATTTTTTCGAGTTAGCATAATAAAACGAACAACGTCTTTACCAACTAAATCTAATACGTCCCGAAGCTTAGTAAATGCACCTGAACGTTTTGACATTTTGATAGACTTACCATTTTCCATGAGATTGACCATATGACATAGCTTAACATCCAAAGATCCCTGACCTTGTGTAAGCACGCTAACAGCAGCATCCATACGTTTGATATAACCGCCGTGATCTGCACCCATTATATCTATCATCTCAGAGAAGCCGCGTTTAAATTTATCTAAATGGTAGGCCATATCAGAAGCAAAATAGGTCCAATTGCCATCAGACTTTTTGACTGGTCGGTCTATATCATCGCCAAATTGCGTAGATCGAAATAATGTTTGTGGTCTCTCTTCCCAGTCATCCAGTTTTTTCCCCTTCGGAGCTTCAAGGATGCCAGTATATGTCAATCCCTGCCCTTCAAGATATTTGACGACTTCATTAACTCTTCCCTTTTCAACCATTTTTTTCTCTGAACTGAAATGGTCATGCCGCACCCCGAGTAAGTCCAAGTCTTCCCGGATCAAGTCCATCATAGCATCGATGGCAAATTTTCGGAACGGCGCCAACCACTCATTTTCGCTTGCACTCATCCATTTGTCACCGTCCTTTTCTTTTAGCAAATTAGCTATATCGATCAAATACGATCCAGGATAAAGCCCTTCAGGCATCTGTTCGATTTTAGCGCCGTGACATTCTTGATATCGCAGATAAAGAGAACGCGCCAAGACATCAACCTGCGTGCCGGCGTCATTAATATAGTATTCTTTGGTTACATTATATCCAGCCTTAGATAATATTGAGGCCAAGGCATCCCCTATGACAGCCCCTCTGGCGTGTCCCACATGAAGTGGTCCAGTGGGATTAGCAGAAACGTACTCTATGTTGACAGGAATGCCTCTACCAATGTCTGAATTTCCATAGTTAGTTCCATCTGCAACTATTTCTCGAAGCCTATCCCACCAAAAGTTTGAAGAAAGGCGAATATTTATAAAACCCGGGCCGGCTGCATCTGCATCATTAACTTCCGGTAGTAGTGTTAAATGTTCAATTATAAGACCCGCCAAATCACTCGGCTTCAATTTTGCCAGCTTAGCCAAAACCATGGCTGCATTCGTGGATAAATCCCCGTGCTTAGGATCACGTGGAAATTCTACCGTAATATGTGAGTGATCCAGCCCCTTTGGTATTACTTCATCCTTTTCCAATTTAAGCAATATTTCTAGGATTTTTTGTCGCAGGTATGAAAAATAGTTCACGTCGTAATTTCCTAGGTTTTAATTAGCTTGGCGTGTTCAAGACAAGCAAACCGGTCCGTCATTCCCGCAATATAGTCAGCCACTGCACGAGCTGTTATCTCACCACCCTTAATATCAGACTTAGCCTGCCATTCCTTGGGTAATTTCGTTGGATCATTGATAAATTCTTCAAATAATCTACAGACTATTTTGGAAGCTTCTCGGGTCATTGTATTGACTTTTTCATGCCGGTACATGTTCTCAAATAAGAACTCTTTTAGACTTCGATCTATGTCGACCATATCACCAGAAATTCCGACCACAGGGCAATTGAGGTTGCGTATGTCGGTCACAGTTTTAGGTGCAGATTGCTTTAGGCGATTTTCCGTCTCTGCTAAGCAGTCAGAAACCATATCGCCGATTAACCTCCTTACCGCTTCGTGGATAATTAAAGACGTGTCGATGTTGGGATATTCCTCTTCCACCGATGAAAAAATCCTGCCCACCAATGGCAATTCACTCATATCCTTAATTTCAAACAATTCGGCCCGCAGGCCGTCATCGATATCATGATTATTATACGCGATGTCATCCGCTAACGCTGCAACCTGAGCCTCGGCACTCGCGAAAGTATGTAATTCCAAATCGTAGTTACGTACAAAGTCTTTAATGTGGTACGGCAAAAAACCCCGTTTCCCATCCATGATTAAAGGCCCATTGTGTTTGACTAATCCCTCCAACGTCTCCCATGTCAAATTAAGACCTCCGAAGCGAGGATAGCAGCGTTCAAGCCTGGTGACGACAGCCAGTGACTGTGCATTATGATCAAAGCCTCCAAAGTCTTCCATCATTTTCGAAAGAGCATGTTCGCCGGCATGTCCAAAGGGAGTATGCCCAAGATCATGGGCTAGAGCCAAAACCTCCGATAAATCCTCATTTAGATGCAAAGATCTGGCAATGGAACGGGCAATTTGGGCAACCTCCAAACTATGTGTTAAACGAGTTCGATAGTGGTCACCTTCATGATTTACAAATACCTGTGTTTTATACTCAAGTCTTCGGAATCCAGTGGAATGGATAATTCGGTCGCGATCCCGCTGAAAGGATGTCCGCGTAGGGCTTTCCTCTTCGCGATGCAGGCGACCACGACTTAAGTGAGGAAAACTTGCGTAGGGAGCAAATTCAATAATATCCATGACAATTTTATTTGTTGTTTGACAGCTTTTTATTAGTGATTACATAGAAGGTTATAAAATGGTATCATCTGGTAAACTTTGGGGATAGTAGCAGTTTGTTATGAGCACATCACAGCAAATTTCAATTACCAAAAGTGCTGCAAAACGTGTTGGAGAATTAGTAGCGAGCGAAGGTATAGAAAGCCTTATGCTGAGAGTAACGGTTTCTGCCGGGGGCTGCTCTGGGTTTGAATATAGCTTCGATCTAGATAAGACCCAAAATAGTGATGATAAGATCTTTGAAACTGGTGGCATAAAGGTGATCATAGATGAAATGTCTCTAGAGTTACTGGGAGGCTCAGAGTTGGATTACGTAGATGACCTTGCGGGTGCTTCTTTCCGCCTAAATATACCCAACGCAACAGCTTCCTGTGGGTGTGGCATTTCCTTCTCCGTTTAACTTGTCTTTTAATGATCAAAATCGCAACCTGGAACGTTAACTCTGTCAAGGCTCGATTACCTCTCCTCCTTCGTTGGCTGGAAGAATTTTCCCCCGACGTTTTATTGCTTCAAGAACTCAAATGCATCGAAGAGGCGTTTCCACGTGAAGAAATTGAAGACAAGGGCTACAACATAGCTGTCAAAGGCCAGAAAACCTATAACGGTGTAGCCATCCTCTCCAAATCACCCATAGAAATTGATTTAACGGAACTGCCAGGTGATAGAGAAGACCTGCAGGCGCGATACATTGAAGGATTTACGTTTAACGTCAGGGTTGCCTCAATTTATGTCCCAAATGGCAATCCGGTCGAAACAGATAAATTTCCTTATAAGATTTCCTTCATGGAGAGATTGCACAACCACGTTAAAACTCTACTCTCTCATGAAGAAGCGTTTGTTTTGGGTGGCGACTACAATGTTATTCCTGAGGAACGAGACTGTTATGCACCCGGCAATTGGGAAGGTGATGCCCTATACCGGCCTGAAACCCATGCAGAGTGGAGAAAGATAATTTACCTAGGACTTACTGATGCTTTTCGGGCTAAAAATCAGGAAGAGGGACACTATTCTTATTGGGATTACCAAGGTGGAGCGTGGAATAAAGATAACGGCATCCGTATTGATCATTTATTATTATCACCTCACGCTGCAGACCGACTAATTGACGCAGGTATCGATAAGTCGCCACGAGGGTGGGAGCGCCCTTCTGATCACACGCCAGTTTGGTGCGAATTGGAAACCAATTGATCTTTGAAGCTTTTAGCAATCTTAAGTTGATTGCCGTCGTATCTCGTTTACAACATTTCTATTCGACCCAATCTAAATATTTGCCTTAATTTGGAAAAAGAAATTAATCCAAGCGGATATTTGCACACCTTCTCCACATAAAAATATTAATTGTCGACCAATTTGTTTGATGGTTTAAAGCTTGGGAGATTAGGGAAGATTATTGGCTGAAATTTAGCGCCACCACATCGGTTCAAGTGATAAAATACATTGGATTACAAATTCAGATTATACATTAAAATCAAGATATGTATTTAGACGCGAGATAAATCGTTTATACTTAATATGATAGATTGAAGGTTATTTTCCGTACTTATCATTTTGATTGGCTTTTTTATTGGCTGACCGGTAAGATCGGCATTGATTAAAGTGGGATGAACTGCAAACCTATGGTTGAAATTTATATTCTTGGTTTAATTGGTTCATCAAATTAAACCAAGAATATTTAGTTGATCTAAGTTTCTGAGGGAGGTTACGATGCTTAAGAAGTTCTCACTACTAAGTTTATCTGCTGCCGTTTTAGCGAGCATGTCGGTCAACGGGGTACCAACTGACGCAGAAGCAGTCACATTAAAGTGGCATACTTTTGTCCCGCCGGTTGCAAATCCATCTAAGTTTTATAAACCTTGGGCAGCTAAAATTGCCAAGGACTCTGGTGGCAAGCTCAAAATCAAGTTGTTTTGGACAATGCAACTAGGTGGAAAACCTACCCAACTACTGGATCAAGCAAAAGACGGGGTTGTCGATATTGTCTGGACTCTGCCTGGTTTTACTCCGGGTCGAATGCCGCGCGTTGAACCTTTTGAACTCCCATTTGTTCACAAGGATGCTGTTTCCACGACGTTGGCTCTGCAAGATTTCCAGGCTAAACATCTTGGACCAGACCTAAAAGATTATCATCCCTTGTTGCTCCATGTGCATGCAGGTTTCTTATTTCAAACTAAAAAGCCTGTCCTAAAAATGGAAGATCTCAAAGGCATGAAAATTCGTGCTGCGTCTCGGGGCGGGGTTTGGATGCTAGAAGCATTTGGTGCGATAGGTATCGGCATGCCCTTGCCGCGTATACCCGGCGCACTCTCAAAGGGAGTAATTGATGGTGTGACACTCCCTTACGAAATTGCACCAGCCGTAAAAACCCAGGATTTAGTTAGTCATTTTTCAACTTTAGAGGGACACCAACCTCGCTTAGGTACAAACGTATTCACTCTTCTGATGAATAAGAAGAAGTATGAGGGGCTACCTAATGACCTTAAGCGCGTGTTGGATGCCAATTCCGGCCGCAATATTGCGAAGGCTGCGGGAGAGCTTTGGGTCAAGATTGAAGAGTCTGGTCGTAAAGTCGTTGCGTCAAAGAAAAAGAATAAGTTTCATACAATACCTGCAATAGAAGTTGCCCGAATGAAGGCAGCTGCGGGGCCAGTTTTTGACCGTTGGTATGATGAGATGAAAAAGATTGGTGTAAACGGACCCGCACTGGTAAAGGATGCACGCGCAATGATTGAAAAATATTCAAAGTAAGGATTTTATCATCCTTAATGTTTGTTGACATAAAATTGTGTCGGAAATAGGTGACACAAAAGCCCGGCCTATAGATCCTGTGGGCCGGGTTCTTTATTTAATATCGAGATGGATGGCGGTCTTTGGAGGAGTGATATTGTTCATTCTTGCTATCCTGACCACCATTAGCGTATTTGGTCGCAAATTCTTAGATGCTCCCGTACCAGGTGATTTTGAGTTGGTCGCCATAGGCACGGGTGTTGCGGTGTTTGCCTGCTTGCCCTATTGCCAGCTTATGCGTGGTAACGTCCTCGTCGACTTTTTCATGAATAACGCCCCCACAAGAGCAAAAACAATTGCAGACATTATTGCCGGCCTAATCTTTCTAGCGATCGGATTAATGTTAACCTGGCGGATGATCTATGGTGCGATAGATATGCACGACGTCAACGAAGTCTCTATGACCATTGGATTTCCCCGATGGAGCACATTTCCTATCTCAATAGTTTTCATGAGTTTTCTGGTTATTATCATCATCTATACACTCGGCCGTAGCATTGCCGAAACTAGAGCAAACCGCTACTTCAACGAATAACCGAGACGCAAAACATGAGTGACTTTGAAATTGGTGTAACAGGTTTTGGTATTCTGTTACTTCTGCTCGCAGTACGCATCCCGATAGGCGTGGCCATGATAAGTGTCGGGATGGTGGGATATGTTACGATTGCCGGCCCAGTAGCTCTATTAAGTTATTTAAAAACGGAGACGTATTGGCGCTTTACCTCAGATATTTTATCGGTTGTACCCCTTTTTATTCTTATGGGGCAATTTGCTGCAAAGGCCGGTCTCAGTCAGGCTCTATTTAATGCTGCGAATGTTTGGTTGGGACATCATAGAGGTGGCGTTGCTATGGCTGCGATTGGTGGTTGTGCTGGTTTTGGGGCAATTACAGGATCGTCGCTAGCAACAGCAGCGACAATGGGACAAGTTGCACTTCCGGAATTAAGGCGTTTTAACTATTCCGGCTCACTGGCCACAGGCGCGTTAGCCGCTGGCGGAACACTGGGAATACTGATTCCACCGTCCCTAATTTTAATTATTTACGCAGTAATGGTAGAAGCAAGCGTCGCCGCCTTATTTCAAGCAGCCTTTATACCAGGGGTACTTGCTGCTCTTGGATACATCCTAACCATCGCTATTGTAGTCCGGATCAATCCTGACGCTGGACCAGCAGGAGAACGCCAAACACGTTCGGTCAAATGGGCAGCTTTAGTAGAAATTTGGCCGGTTATCGCAATTTTTATACTTGTTATGGGCGGTATCTATGCAGGCATATTTACTCCCACCGAAGGTGCCGGCGTAGGAGCGGTGGGCGCATTTATCATTGCCATCACCAAAGGAAAAATGCGTCTCCAGGGGTTTTTTGACGCTCTTATAAGCACTGGGCAAACCACCGCGATGATTTTCTTAATCCTCCTAGGCGCGGCCATCTTCAATGCTTTTTTAGGATTTTCTGAACTTCCTAATTTTGCTGCAGACTTCTTCCAACATTCCGGTTTCTCACCATTCACCATACTGCTCGGTATGATAGCCCTTTATATCTTATTGGGTTTTGTCATGGATAGTTTGTCCATGATTTTACTTACAGTACCCATTTTCTGGCCAATTATTGCAGGCCTTGATTTTGGATTTGGGTTCGAAGGTGAAGATCTCAAGCTCTGGTTTGGTATTATTTCGTTGATCGTCGTGGAGATAGGGCTCATTACTCCACCCGTAGGCCTGAACGTCTTTGTCATTAATTCTATGGCTAAGGACGTTCCCATGATTGATACTTTTAAGGGTGTAGTTCCTTTCATAACATCGGACTTCATCAGAGTAGCTTTGATAGTTTCCGTCCCCTCCCTAACCTTAATAATTCCAAGTTTATTCGCTATTGAATAAAATATTATTGAGACCGCATTCAAGTTTTTAGTGGAGTGCAAGGATCGCCCCGTGAATGTCAAACTTAGGCGGACATTAGCACTGAAACAGAAATATTTGGTCTGAGTGACTGTTGTGATCTCTAGTGTATTTTATACGCTTAGCATTATCTCTAAAAATATGAAATTCCTAATCCAAAGAGTATTTGCGACTAATCATAGGACACAATTGAGAAATCAAGACTCCCAACAGTATAAAAAAACATCCCCAAATCTGATCAAAGTTGAGTATCTGTTCCAGAAAAAACCACGCAGCTATAGCAGCAAACACACCCTCCATGGAAAATATAATTGCTACCGGTGCAGGAGAAATAAATCTTTGCCCATAAATTTGTAACAGGAAACCAAAACCACTCGACAATATTCCGGCATATAGAATTTCTGAAATTTCTAACTGGATATTTTGAATTAAAAATTCCTCAAAAATTAGAGCAAGAATAAAAGATAAAATCGCAACTACTAAACATTGAATTGAAGCTATTAATAATGGAAAATTAAAAATTAAAAGAATTTTTGAAATAAAGACAATATGTAAACCCCAAAATAAGGCCCCCACGATGACCAAAGTGTCGCCTTTTCTCACAATTGCATTGCTAAATTCACTTAAAAAGTAACTACCGATCAAACACGCTAAAATTGAAGGCCACACTGACCAGTGGATTCTTTTTGAGTATAGGAAAAAGGTGATTAAAGGAACAAAAACAACATACAAAATAGTAAAGAATGCAGAGTTCGCAATGTCGGTATACAAAAGTGAGTACTGCTGCAAAACACTACCCAAGAATAGGAATAATCCTATATAAATCAAATTGGGTATAACCCGTTTTTCGGTAATAATCTGAATATTTGTTAAACTAAATTCAAAAAAGAACGCTAATGGTAATAAAACTAAGAAACCAAAGAAGAACCTAACAGCGTTGAATGTAAGGGGCCCAATATGCCCCATTCCCTGATCTTGAGCAATAAAGGTGGTTCCCCAGATGAGGGTAGCAGCAAGCGTACAAATCAGAGACAAGGTTTGTTTCATAAAAGGACTAATAGAGAAAATTTTTGCGGAGTAATCTTCAAAATTAATCATAATACATAGGAAATAAGACATCGGTATTCAATCGATCTTTGATCATTCCCGGCTTTGACTCACCCCTCTTTTGTTGGAAGGGTTCATTTTTTCGGGAAACTATGATTTTCAGGTAGCAATCACGTTGCAAATTAACTCTTTATTGAACCTCATTTTATGTATCATTTTCTGGAGATCAAAATTCGACTGACGCGCCTGACTATACGGAATTTAGGTTATAAGATGCGGTGGGCGAAGTAATCGTTTTGGGAGACGGTTTTGGCTACTCAGGACAACCATCAATTAGAAATTTAGACGCTATGGTTGATATATTGATCCTCCCCTATTGAGTTGCTCCACCCTTAATAGTTAGTGGAGAAGGATCAAGTTATGGGTGTCAAACGACATAAACCTGAAGAGATTGTCATGAAGTTACGCCAGGTTGAAGTGCTTGTCGGGCAAGGGATGGCGTGTATTGATACGATCAGGGAAATTCAAGTTACTGAGCAGACGTTTTATCGCTGGGGTAAGCAGTATGGTGGAATGGGAACCGCTCAACTCAAGAAACTCAAACGTATTCAGAAGGAGAATGAACGGCTAAGAAGAGCTGTTTCGGATCTGACTCTGGATAAGTTGATCCAGGGTGAGGCCACCAGGGGAAACTTCTAGGCCCCGCGCGTCGTCGTAAGTGCATTGATTCATGTGCGTAGTAAATTGGAGCTGTCTGAGCGTCGTATCTGTCGCGTAATTGGCCAGCACCCGATCTACGCAACGACGTCGACCACGTAGCCATGGAGATGAAGAAGAACAGCTTGTGGCCGGACATGATCGAATTGACGCGGCAGTATGGACGGTACGGCTACCGCCGGATCACGGCTTTATTGAGAGATGCCTGTTGGCCAGGTCAATGACAAGCGCATTGAGCGCCTATGGCGACGTGAGGGGCTGAAAGTTCCCATAAAACAACCGAAGAAAGGGCGGCTCTGACTGAATGAAGGGTCATGCGTAAGGTTGCGGCCAGAGTACCGCGACCACGTTTGGTCTTATGACTTTGTCCACCACAGGACTAACGACGGGAAGGTCTTCAGGGCGTTGAACATTATGGATGAGCATAGCCGTGAATGCCCGGCAATACGCGTTAAACGCAAGCTCAACTCCACAGATGTCATCGACGCTTTAACAGACCTATTCATCTTGCGTGGGGTACCCGGCTTTATCAGATCAGACAACGGTCCAGAGTTTGTTGCCAGATCGTTAGAGAACGGATCAACGCCGTTGGGCGAAGACGGCCTATATCGTACCGGGATCACCATGGGAGAATGTATACTGTGAAAGCTTCAACGCCCGCTTCAGGGATGAACTGCTCAATGGCGAGATATTTTACAGCCTGAAAGAGGCGCAAATCATCATCGAACAATGGAGGAGATATTACAACACGAGGAAACCGCAGAGTGTACTGGCCTAACACTCTCCTGCCCCGGAAACCATCGTTCCCATGGACAGAAGGCCGGTCACACACTAAAATTCACCCTGGGTCACTCAAAGGGGTCTGGTCATGTCAATATCCAATTTAGCAAGGCGGATCACGCGCTGAAAGGCATAGGGCTTGACTACCTAACCAAGACCGAGGACGCCCTTTCAAATCTTTGCGACAAGAACATGGCCCCTTAAAGGAGCAGGAGAGCGAGGATATGGCCTTGAATGAAATTACCGCGTGCGCGGCGGCAACGGCGGTAAGAGAGGGGAGCATCACTTCGGAAGCGCTGGTTGAGGCCTGTGTAGAACGCATCAGTGCTCGCGAAAAGGTTGTTCATGCCTGGGTCGATTTTGATGGAGATCACGCGCTTGCCCAGGCGCGCGCAGCCGATCTCGCGCTGGCTCGTGGCGAAGACTGTGGTCTCCTGCACGGGGTCCCGGTTGGGCTGAAAGATATCATCGACACCTTTGATTTGCCGACGCAATCGGGCTCGCGCCTATTTTCGGGGCGGCGTCCCGCCCAGGACGGGGCCTCTGCGGCCATGCTGAGGGAAGCTGGGGCGGTGATCCTTGGTAAAAGCGTAACCACCGAGTTTGCCCTTACCCATGCCCGTGGCACCACCAATCCTCACGACCCGACGCGCACACCGGGCGGGTCGTCATCGGGTTCCGCCGCGGCCGTGGCAGATTTTATGGTACCGCTGGCGGTTGGCTCGCAAACCGGCGGTTCAGTCATTCGCCCAGCATCGTTCTGCGGAACCTACGGTTACAAGCCGACCTACGGCTCGATCTCGCGCCGGGGCGTTTTGATCCTTTCCAGATATCTTGATCATCTGGGTTTATATGGACGTGCGCTGGCGGACCTGGCGGTCATAGGCGATGTTCTGATGCGTCACGATCCTAATGATTTCGACATGCGCTTTCGCCCTGGATGCGCACTGACCGAGGTCATGGATGAACCCAAAACCGACAAACCGCCGAAGGTCGCCTTTGTCAAGGGACCGGCCTGGGCACACGCCGAAGATCATATGCCGCCGGTTTTCGATGCGTATGTTGAAAGCCTAGGTGGGATTGTCCAGGAGGTCGAGCTTGGCGGAATTTTCGACCACGCTCTGGACGCCCAGGCGACGATCATGAACGCAAGCCTGTGGGCCAATCTGGGAGCGCTTTCTGAACAGCATCCAGAGGCTATTGAGGACGAGACCAGAGCGCGCATTGCCGCCGGGCGGGATATCAGGGCTGCTGAGTATATACGTGCCACGGAGCTCGCCGATTTTCTGGGCCGAGCTTTGGCTGGGTTGTTTGAAAACTACGACGCCCTGATCACCGCGGCCGCCCCCGGAGAGGCTCCAAAAGGGCTAGACAGGACTGGTGATGCCGCCTTCCAGCGCATCTGGACCCTGACCGGACTGCCGACCCTGACCCTGCCCTTACTACAAGGCCCCAACGCCCTCCCCATCGGGGTTCAGTTGATCGGCCCCAAAGGCGGTGACGCCAACCTGTTCAGGGCGGCGCGCTGGCTTGACCGGGCGGTGTGTTAAGCTGACAGGCATCAAAGGGTTTCCTCCATGTCGTCTGCTATCGTCTTTCCAAGCAGTGGAGGCACTCCATTTCCTATCTGTTTTGTAATCTGGATCCTGTTGCCATAAAATTCAAAATCATCATCAAAAAGATTGCAATCTTTCCCCTTCCCTAGGAGTAAGGGCCCGGTCTAGATTGAGGTGAATACATCACCTTGGCGGCCCGAATAAACAAAATTAACTGTGATTAT
>Ga0302133_10000933_pt1 | contig 18457 bp, 13 predicted proteins | sample CB9_331_MG_FD_203121 | JGI IMG/M metagenome (GOLD analysis project Ga0302133, IMG submission 203121) | Marine microbial communities from Western Arctic Ocean, Canada - CB9_33.1 | ecosystem: Environmental > Aquatic > Marine > Oceanic | place: Canada: Western Arctic Ocean | collected 2017-09-19 | reverse complement strand
CATGCGTTCATTGATAGCAGCCAACCGAGCTAGTAATTCTGGTTTACGAGTCTCACCTGCCTGCTGTGCTGCTTCCATATCAGCAATCTCTTTTTTAGTCTTTGCAATGGCATCATCTATTCTTTTATTTATAGCATCTTGCTCTGTAGCAGTAGGAAGTTTACTTGTTTTTGGATTGACGGCAGCGAGAGCATCTTTTCTTTCAGTTTCATAATCCTCAAGCTTGGCCTTCTTTTTTTCTATAGAACCAGTATCACCCGCACTATCAATCTTTTTCAATTCAGTAATGGTACTTGTCTTATGTTTAGAAATAATTTCTTTGCTTACCTTAGGGTCTCCAATCTGCTTATCAATAAACTTATCCTTCTTCGCTTGAACTCTAGGATTGTATTCGAGTGCATCATGAAATTGATCCATCAATGCTTGGAATTGTTGCATGATATTAGCAATCAACGCGATGAATCGTGTGATTTGATCTTCGTTCCTTTCTAAGAAGTTCTCTACCTTATTTCCAAACTGATCTACTTTCGACTGCCCTTCTATTAACTCGCCAAACTTTTTAAGAACTGGAGAATTATTTTTTAAAACAGCTTCGTGGTCTTCTGGAGACATGGAGGCAAAAATACGTTTGAACTCCTCATCGTTACCGGCTTTACGTGCTGCGTACATCTCTAAAATTTTAGCAACACCATCTGGACCTAATTTCTCTGCAAGGGCTGCGCCCTGCACAAAGAGTTCGTTCTCTTCTCTATCACTTAATTGTGAAAATGCAGTAAGCGCTGCCATTCTATCTAGTAGTGTCTCTCCAGTTTTTTCCCACGCTAGATTTAGCGCGTCAAAACGTGCTCGTGCACCTGCAGAAACCTGATTTCTAAGTGCCGCGAGTTGCTGCTCTGGAATTTCAGGTGACTCTGCACCAGCACTTGGTGCTTCGTCTGCGAAGTGGATTAGACGACGCTCTTTGTTACTGTGGTTAAATGAGGAGTTGTTCATAGAAAATTGTGGAATGGCTACGCTATATTTTCAACATTACTTGAGTTTCCTGCAGCAGGACCTCCTGATGCATCGGTTTCACCTGGGCCTTCATCAGGGCTAGCATACAAATTTTCATATTCCTTTAGATCTGCTTTGTATCCATCCAATATTACCTGACGCTCTGTATTTGCTGCTGAATCTGAATTTCCAGAAGTATGGAATGCTTCCTCAGAACCAATAGCATCTCGCACTGCTGCAATTGGAGCATCTAATGCTTTAGCATCAGCAGGATCGCCTGATGTTTCTGCTACTCCCACTAGATCTCTTAGTTTCTGCATAGACTCCTCAGTCTTATCCTGACCTGACAATTCGTCTGGTGCGCCCTCTGCGTCAGCACCAAGTGAATCTGATTTTTGCTCTTCTGGAGGAAGCTTACCAAATGCTTCTCCGTCAATGTCCCCAAGGTAACCATGCTTTTCATGTTTTGTACGGATGTCTAACGACAGAGCTCCGCTTTCAGTAATCGTAGCGGACATCATTCGTGGTACTGATTCTGCTTGAATCCTTATTAATTGATCTGCTCCTTCTTTCTCAGCAGTACCCCATTCTGGATTTATGGTTTTAGCCTCAATGAGGATGCGTCCAGCCTCTTCATCAACAGAAACTTCTACACTGTAGTGCAGTTGATCTCTACGTTTATTAAGATCTTTAGCAAATTTATGCAACTTAGGCAGATCAATTGCTTCTTTGTTTTCATCAAGCAAATTCTCTCCCTCTTTACCTTTTTCTTGAGATGACTCATCGCCATCCTTGGCATTCTTTTTACCGCCTTCGAGATCGCCTTCCCCTGCCTTCAATGTAGATTCTGTTTTACCTCCCATCATTGCTGCCCAACGTCCAAGGTTATGAATAACGTTTTTGGCACCCCTCTCATCAAACTGCATTACATATCCATCTCCACCATGGGTCTCTAGATCGCCAGTCATCACAGCAGATAGGTTCAACTCTTTATACATGTGCGAGAATGTTTTGGCATCAAGGCTACTTGTAAGAGCGGCATTTCCATCAACACTTCTTACATCAAGGCTATCAATGAATTTACCAAATGGCGTCGCGTTTACCGCATCTGCGCCTTCAAGGCTTCCTTTAAGACTATCCAATTCTTTAGCCATTTTTGCAGCGACAGATTTATCATCTAGCTCTTCCGAAAGATTAATATCTGCATTGTCTGGAGCATCAACAAGTTCAGTATCATCTGGGACCTCTGTAGTGATTGATGACTCCCACATACTCATTCCTGCTTCAGCAGCAACGACTTGGCTTTTCGCATCACCCTCTGCTCCTCCCCATGCGAGACGAGATGGGTATTTACCTCCAGCTTCTTTTGAAATTTCTATAACTGTGTCACCTGGATAGTCTACAGAATATCCATCTTTACCATCTGTAACCTTGCGGCCGTTGGCCTCCATAATAGAACGATACTCGGTAGCAACACTTGCAGGAATATCAATGGTAATATCCTTACCATCAGGAGTTGGTTCGTATTTCATTGCTGCAAACACTTTTCCAATAGGTGCATTCTCCATGAAAGCTGGATTGCTTTTAACAAGCTCAAGGCGTTTTGCATTAAGCCTCTTTACCATCGCTTCAATGTCTTCTGGAATACTTTCGTTTGACTCACTCAAATCACCAGGCTTTTCTTCAGCTTCCTTAGTGGCATTTGCTAGTTCCGATTTAGCCTCAGTAATTTGCTGGGCCAATTCGCTAAGTTTTATATCGAGAGCTTTATACTCTTCCGAATCAGGCTCTACCCCCTTCATGTCTTCGAGAACCTTGTCATGATCCTTATCCAGAGCTGTGATCTTTTCTTTGAGTCCGGCAATTTTTTCTTTTAGTTCCTTAGCAGCTTCCACCTTCTTATCATCAGGCTTGTCTGCTGGTGCATCCTTTGGTGCATCCTTTGGTGCATCCTTAGGAGCGTCTTTTGGTGCATCCTTTGGTGCATCCTTTGGTGCATCCTTTGGTGCATCCTTAGGAGCGTCTTTTGGTGCATCCTTAGGAGCGTCTTTTGGTGCATCCTCTGTTGATGTCTCATCAGTTGTTTCGTCTGAGGTCTCATCCTCAGCAGGTGCCTCCTCTTCTGGTGCTTTGACAAGTTGTATCAAGCCATCAGGGCCCATTTCAACAGGGGCTTTCATTACCGCATTAGCAGCAGCAAGTGCCTCTACATCACTATCACCATTTGAATATGCTTCTTGAAAAGCCATTTGTGCAGCATTAAGCAATGCAGCTTGTGCAGCCTTGGCTCTTGCTGCCTCATCTCCCACTGCTGTCCCCGACACCCTGTCCGCTTCTCCAGTTGACTCCTCTGCAAGTTGCGCCTCATCTCCACTCTCCTCATCAATTTTAGGTTCTGGCGCCTCTGGTGCACTAGGATCAGGATGATTCGCATCCTCTTCAGGTGCAGGATCTGCTTCAGATTTTGGTGCATTGGAACCATCCATCCATATCAATCTCCGCTCTTTTGTGTATTTGTTTGTGAAGTATTTTTTCATGAACGTAAAAGGGTAGAGATAATAATTAGGAATTAGAAATGGCAGATTCAAGCTCGCTCATCGCACCGTCGTCTCGTGCAGAAGATTTCTCTTCTACAGCCTGTATGGCTTTGCGGCCATAAACACGAACGGCATCATCTTGTTCTTGTTTGTATTTTGCGTAGCGCTCGTTGTATTCAATAAACGCAGCCTTGTAGCGCTGTGCTCTTTCGATTGTTTGTTCTTTAGTTTGTCCTTCGTACTTCTCTTCATTATTCGGAAGATTATCGAGTGTAAGATCTGCTTCGATCTCACCCATGATCATGTTGTACACCTCCTTCCCATCCTTAATGACTGGGGGGTTTGGCATGCCGGTAGAAGAACTTTGTGACGTCATGTGTGTTTTTGTAGATATTTCTCCTTAGTATAGCAGAAAAAGAGGTTCTGGTTAAGGCTTTTGGGGTACCGACCAATAAAGCCCTTGTCCTAGAGACATTCGAGCTATTGTTATTTTTTATAACAGTTGTATAACATTATTTCTTCTTTTCCACCTTCTTCCGCTCCAGCCCTTCGACGTGTTTTGTCAGCTCTTCGATCCATGCGACGTCATTCTTGGCCTTCGGCAAAAGTTGATCAAAGGTGATCTTCAATGCAGACCCAGAAATACGCCATTGCGGGCTCACTTTTAGAATTCCCATAATTTCTTTGGCAGTTACTGATGAGTGCAGCGTAAGGACAATTTCTTTTTTATCAGCAGTCTCTTCCATCTTTACACGCATAACTCCACCACGACGACAGGCAATCTTGAGGCGAAGAACAGCCAAAAGATTCTCTACGGCATCGGGGAGTGTGCCAAATTCATCAATAAGATCTTGCTGGAACTCTGCAAGGATTTTTTCATCCTCACTTCCCGCAAGTTTTTGGTACACCGAAATACGCTCTTGCTCATCGGGCACAAAGTAGCTCGGGATCATCGCCTGAACAGGAAGTAATATCTCTACATTAATCTCTTCTTCGATATCCCCTGTGCGACCAGACTTCAAATCTTCTACTGCAGCTTTGAGCATACGTAAGTAGTGGCTCACACCAACGGTATGCATTGTTCCAGATTGTGATGCACCCAAAATTTCACCCGCTCCACGAATCTCTAAGTCGCGCATCGCAACCTGAAACCCACTCCCCAATTCACACGCCTCCACAATGGCGCGCAGACGCTTGCGTGCGTCGTCTTTTAGCTTCTGACCATGGTAGAGGAAGTACGCATGTGCCTGTGTCTTAGAGCGCCCTACACGACCTCGAAGTTGGTAAAGTTGTGCCAAACCAAAACACTCTGCCGCATTGACCACAAGTGTGTTGGCATTCGGAAGGTCGATACCGTTTTCAATAATCGTCGAGCTTACGAGCACGTTATATTTTCCTTCTTTGAAATCATTAATACGTTTTTCAAGTTCATCAGGTTTGAGTTGTCCGTGCCCAACAATAAACTTTCCTTTCGGAATAAGTTCACGCAATTTATCCGCAAATGCATCGATAGTTTCTACACGATTGTGCAGCACATACACCTGACCATCACGCTTGAGCTCGTACTCAATTGCCTGTTTTGTGAGTGCGTCACTGTACTTTCGTACCTCTGTGATAATCGGCAACCTCCCCGGAGGGGGCGTAGTAATTGTCGAAATATCACGCAACTTATGTAGTCCCAAGTTTAGTGTTCGAGGGATGGGTGTTGCGGTAAGCGTGAGGATGTCTACATTGGCACGCATCTCTTTAAATCGTTCTTTCTGCTGCACTCCAAATCGCTGTTCTTCATCTACAATCACAAGTCCTAGATTCAAAAAGTCTACATCAGGCTGCAAGAGCCTGTGCGTTCCAATGACAATATCAATGTCTCCCTTACGCAATTTTTCGAGTGTTACTTTCTGTTGTTTTGGTGTTCTAAAACGACTCATAATATCAATGCGCACATTAAAACCTTCCATGCGCTTACTAAAATTCTCAAGGTGTTGTGAAGCAAGAATAGTAATCGGTGCTACTACCGCAACTTGCTTGCCATCTCGCACTGCTTTAAATGCTGCGCGCATAGCAACTTCTGTTTTTCCAAATCCAACATCTCCACACACAAGACGGTCCATTGGATGATCATCTTCCATGTCTGCCTTAATATCTGCGATAGCTTGTGTTTGCCCTGGAGTCTCTTGGTAAGGGAATGCTTCATCAAACCGTTTCATCTCTTTGTCATCCATACCATACGAATACCCTTTGGCCTTCGCGCGCTTTGCGTACAAGTCCAACAGCTCTTGGGCGATCTTCTGTGTTTCTTCGTGCATCTTCTGCGTCACCTTCTTCCACTCATTTGTTCCAAGTCGTGTAAGACCTGGCTCTTGCCCTTCTTCGTGTACAAACTTACTCAGCTTGTCTGCTTGGTCTACCGGAACAAACAGTTTGTCTCCCTCTGCATACGTTAACTCGAGGTATTCACGCTCTGTTCCGTCTACATCTTTTTGCGTCATTCCTTCAAAGTGCCCAATACCATGCTCCATGTGTACAACGTAATCTCCAGGCACAAGTGAGGTAATAAAATCGAGTGCAAGTTTTTGTATACTGCGTTGCTTCCCTGCTTTTTTAAGTGAGAAGATCTCACGATCTGTCAGAAGTGCGCACTGTAAGTCTGGATTTTGTAATGAGTGTGGGAGGAGATCATTTTGCTGCGCACCCACCAGAGTAATCGCCCCCTTTCTTCGTTCGTTATTTGTGCGGAATGGAATATGTTCCTCTACACAAATGGCCTGTAACTCCTCGATACGTTTTGTAACAACAACAAGTGACCAGTCTTGCTGCAACTTGTCACGTACATCATTCAAAAAATCTGTCAGCGTGTAAAACTTCAACACCGAAAGGTATCGGAGGTGAATATGGTTTTCTTGTGTCTCTGGGAAAGAGGTAAACCGTAGCATCATCGATTGAAGCGCAGGTTCTATATCATCTTGATCATCAAGAATAAGAAGATGACCACTAGGGATTTGGGTTTTAAGTGTTGCTGTTTGCTCGTAGAGCACCGGAAATATCTCTAGTGGATCTTTAAAAGGTGTTGTTATAGAAAGGTCTTCACTGTCTACTGCAAGGATATTTTCTACCGCATCAAATTCTAGAGAGATACGAAATGAATGATGTGATTGAATTGGGTAAATATCAAATACATCTCCACTCCGTCGATATTCACCAGGGCTTAGATATAAATCTTCCCCATGGCTGTATCCCAAATCTATCAACGTCTCTACTACCTCAGTAAAATTGATACTTTGTTTTTCTTTAAGAATTAATTTTCGTTTTTGTAGATCTGTATACAACGGAAATGGTGCATCCCATGTATCACGATCACAAATAAATGTATGCGTATGATCCTCCAGCATAAAACGTAAAAATGCCTGCAGCGCACTAGCGACAATCTCCTCATTCTCATTTTCTATAGGTTCGAGACGCTCCGTCTCAAGCCCAAAAAACTGTAACCAATGCGAAAGAGATTTTGTATACGCCTCACTCTGGGTTACCAGTAAAGATGCCCGAGGAGTAAACGAATGTACCGCACTTACTAGTAGTGCTTTTGCTGTCTCATTTGAAGTTCCAGATATGATGAGCCTCCGCTTGTCTCCAAGCAGTTGATCTAAATCCCTATGAGTAGTTTCTCCTACAAGAAGAGAGGGATGCATGAGTGTTAAGACGATGAATGTACCCTGATTATTCCTGAATGCGTAGCGGCATAATTAAATGCAACACATTCTTGTTCGACGGCACATGAAATACTGCGGGATGCATACTATCTATTAAATACATCTCTACAACATCATCATCTACGTGCCCAAGGAAATCAAGTAAATACGATGAGCTTAAAGCGATTTTATTATCCTCTCCAGTAAGTTCGATATCAAGCGTTGCCTCATCACGTCCACCTTGAGTATGTGGAGTAGTGATATGAATAGTGTTATCACTCTTACGTACGGTAAACGTAAGATTGTTATTCGTCTCTTTTGCAAAGTAATGCATACGCTTTGCAACTGTGGCTAATTCTTTTGTATTAATTGCAGACTTGGTCTTTTTATCCTTAGGAATAATCTGTTTGTAATCTGGAAACTTTCCATCAATAAGACGAGAAAGGAGTTGGGTATTACCAATAGTCACTTCGATTTGTTGTGTACTAAGTGTGATACCTACCTTTTCTTTCTTCTCCCCTTTAGATGAACTAAGAATATTTTTTAATTCCTCTAAAACTTTAGCAGGAATTATACAAGAAATATCTCCTTGAATAGTATCTGTTTGAATTGTGTACTCAGAAAGTCTGTAACTATCTGTAGCAACAAGTATAAGATTTCCTTTTTCTGTATGAACATATACTCCTGCAAGTACTGGTCGAAGAGTTGTTTTTGCAGAGGCAAATGTCACCATGTGTAATGCATCAAGAAGTGGTTGTGACTCTAAAGAAAAATATGTTTCCTTTTCTATATGAGAAATAGTTGGGTATTCATTCGCTGCTTCTCCTGCAATAACTGTTTTTGCATGTGCAGATGTACAACGTAATTGTGTTCCCTCTAATGTTTCCAAAAGAACTTCATCATCACTGTTGTATTGTGCAAAGTTTAAAATCGCTTTTGCGGGCACGGTTATCTTTCCTTCGTTTTCAATGTTTGCCTCAAAACTTGTGACAATACTTAACTCTAAATCTGTTGCACTTATAGTGCAGCGTTTTCCTTCAACTTCAATTAATACATTTCCAAGTATTGGAAGTGCTTGGCTGTTTGAAATTGCTCGACTCACTTGGTTAAGTGCTTGTTGGAGCATTGATGTTTTACACAGGAACTTCATAGGTCTATAAGAATAGGTAATAGATATTAATTAAAAATAGTAGTCATAGTAAGGGGTTTTCTTAAAAGAATTTTTATAGTGCAATCCTGTGGATAGTTCGGGCTAACAGTAGCAAATATAGTTTACAGATGGCTTTAAGTAGCCTTTCACCCTGTGGAAACTATTGTGGACTGTATGTGGAAAACTCGTGGAGAACTAGGGGTGGGTATATGGAAGCATGGTAAAACACTAGTAAAGCCCTACCCATAGCCAAAATCATAATACGTATGTGGAAAAGTTATCATGGGGTGTGGATAAAGGGATATCCACAATATCCACATTCCAATGTGGATAACTATTTTATGCAAAAAGAAGATAGAAATGGATTATTTAGCTGTAGATACGTTACGCCGTGACGTATCTACAATTTCTTCCGGAACATTTCGCGATCCTCGGGTGTGGAAGACTTTGTGCGATTTTCTCGGACATCTAAGACACCATTTTTCATCACTACAAATTTATCATCCGCGATGTCTTCACTCACCAAAGTCTTACTACTGATAAATGATCCAGCGCCAATTTTTACACCGGGGTTGGTGCTGACATGCGTACCAATACGCACATCGTTTCCAATAACACATCCAAACTTCGTGCGTCCTGTTCCAATTTTCTCGTTCTTTACTACAGAGGTAACTTCTTCCTCATCAAGTCGAAGGTTTCCAGTAACAGTGCCAGCACCAAAGCTTACATTACTTCCGATTACACTTTCGCCAATGTAGTTCATGTGTGTCCATACATGGGCTTGCAATACAGATGCCTTTATCTCAGTGTTGTAGCCAACCACGCAGTCTTCACCAATAGAAGAGTTACGTACTAATGCATTATTTGCTACGACAGCATTCTTTCCGATGTACGCAGGCCCGCGCACTACTGCGTTATGCATTACCTTTGCACCTGCTTCGATAATCACATTGCCGACTATCTCTGCGCTTGGGTGTATTTCGGCAGAGGCATCGATTTGTTGTTCTGTAATTTCTCCAAGTAACACGTCACACAAATCAATAAGGTGCCACGGGTACTTTACTGCCTGCCATGTTCCACTATAAGAAACTGCATTGTAGGTGTGGGAGGTAAAGAGTTTTGCGAGTGCTTGTTCGTATCCATCATCAGTAGAAGTGTCGACGTCGCCTAGTGCTTCTAGTAAGGCTTTTGGATTGCGATGGACATGCGCAACAATATTTACCAAGTCAGAAGGCTCGTTTCCTTCGCCTGGCTTTTCAACAATTCCGGTGATGCGGTCGTTATCAACGGACAAGTATCCACCAGGGAAATATTGATCAACCTTATAGGCAAGCAAAGCACCATCACCTTCTGAATCCATCAGCTCTTTATAAGCACGTGGTTCGATAACATCGTTTCCACTTACAATCATCAAAGGATCTGATCCATACGATTGCAAAATACTGAGTACCGCGCCACGCATTCCAAGCTGTAAGTCTTTTTGTTCTACCATTGGTAGATCTGGGAAGAGGCTTTGTGCCTCTTGTAAGTTATGTGTACCACCTACCAGAATAATATGGTCACAGCCTGCCTTTCGTAGACGATCAACCTGATGCTCAAGTAGTGTCTTTCCGCACACAGGGAACAACGTCTTTTCAGCCAGTGGCCAAAAACGTGTGCTGCGGCCGGCAAGGAGGAGGAAGGTGTTCATCTGTTGGGGTATTCTACAGTATATTTTGCATTATATTTCGAATATGTCAACTGTTCATATACTAAGAAAATTGTACATTCAACCACTAATTACTCACTTATGTATGAAAAACGTCGTATTTGCCATCGTTGTCTCTGCTCTCCTTATGGGAGCTATTCCTGCTACTCCAGCCGTAGAAGCTGCTCCATATCGCTTTAGCGATAGGGATGCTGATGGTTGGCCACGTTGGATTGGACAGTTACGGTAAGTTTAAAAGGTTGGAGAGGCTTGGAACGTACAAACCCACCAAGCATTTCCAACCTTCAATCAAAAACAAGAGAAACCGTACCTTGCTTCGATGTAGCAATAATATCTATAGCCAAACGTTTATACCGATCCGTTACTTCTTTGTGCGGATGACCAAAGCGATTATCACGCCCTGCAGATATCAATCCTATCTCCGGATTAACGGCGAGGAGAAACCCTGTCGAAGATGACGTGCGACTACCATGGTGTGGCACACGTAAAACATCCGACCGAATATCAGCACCAGAAGCCAGAATCAATTTTTCTGCTTTGCGTTCGATATCCCCTGTTAGCAACATTGAATGATCGTTATACAGTGCACGTAATACGATCGATTGATTATTGGATGATAACGAAGAGACGTCACGCCGTGACGTCTCTGCAATATGAGGCCAGATCACATCAAGCACTACTCCATCACCCATTACAATATCAGCAGAAGGATGTGGAAACATAACAGGAATAGATTGCTGCTGGATGATCGACCGCAAAGCATCGTATGCACCCGAAGAGTGCGAGGCACCTGTCATCAAAATCTTCTCTACGGTATATCGCGATAATACTTCTGGTAGCGCGGTGATGTGGTCTGCATCTGGATGGGTAATGACAAGCAGTTCTATAGTGCGATCAAAAAAAGGAAAGAGGCCATCAAGTTGTGTGAGTGCAGAGAGATCAGGTCCACCATCAATCAAAATTTGTTTCCCCGAAGGAGTGACAAGAAGTGTCGCATCTCCTTGGCCAACATCTAAAATGTATAGATGCAACCTACCATCAGGTAGCAATGCTATTTCCCGAATCAGTAGTAGAGAAATCACGATCAATCCCAATGATACGAAAAAAGTTTTCGACATAGTCCATTACTGTAGTTGTCTGACAACCGACAACCAATCACCGACAACCAATCACCAAAAATCAATAACCTTTTCTTCGCATCAGCAAACCATGTAATCAGTTCTACTATTCAGTAGAACCATTCTTCTTCGATGTGAGTGTAATGTAACCAACAATCAAGACAATCAATACGGCAACAGCACTGGCAACAAGTGTAATCAGTCTCCAGTTGATTTGTAGTGTGGACTCATCGAATGCTGCAGAATGATCGACACCTTCGAGAGTTTCGGTTGGTGTGTCATCAGTAATAGCATCCAGTGTTGCTATGTTTTCTGGTACTGCTTCTACTGAATCAAACTCTACGTCGTCACCACTATTCATGCTGCCGAAGGTAAGATCTCCATAAAAACCATATCCTGGAATGTATACAGGAAGTGTTACGTATTGGAATACACCAGTAGAAACATATCCATAGGAATTAACGGTCTGCAGATAAATTCCAAAGAAGCCAGGTGTAACATTAGGAAGCTGTACTCCACCAATATCAATTGGTAGAAGATTTGGCTGACCAAAGGTCTGACCGTCTCGTGTCTGGTATGCAACGATTCCATACAGGTCACCAGGCGTATTATCGATAGTCCATTGTAATGTCACAGTATATGCGCCATTAGCCTGAAGCTCGGGAACAATCGTAATATTTTCGAGATCTGGTGGAGACAGAGGATTCACCACTCTTAGTGGAGGCGCAGGTGGCAACGGATCTTTACCGTCTGCATGTCCTGTAACAAGAACACTGCGGTCGTTTACATCAAGTAGCTGACCAGAACGACCCTCGAAAGGCTCACTAAACTGGACGTTGTATACCGTGCCACGCTCTTGTGTCTCGGTTGTAATCGTAATCGACTTCGCTTCTATTATGATGTTTTTAATTTGTAGTGAGCCGTTGTCAGGCCCCTTTATCTTTAGTCCTTCTGGTGCACGATCGGCATCTACAGTCATTGATGCAGAGAATTCGATAACAATAGTATCTACTGCAGTCACACTTCCCTTTAAGAGTCTCGCAGTAGTACCACCTGCTGTAGCAGGAGGGGTATCTACAGGCTTTTGCTCTTCTGGGGCTTTGTCTTCATCGTTGTCTTTAAACACGCCTGTTGGTGGCAATGGTTGTTCACTAAGATCAAGAATGGCTTCATCAGTAAAAAATTCACTTTCTAGTCCACTCTTTGCAACTGCAATAACCGCGATGTACAACGTGCTCATGCCACTTGGTGACAAGAAAGAGAGTGAAGTCTCATTACCGTCTGATACCTCGAAATCATCGTAGAGTCCGCCATTATCCAAAATAGACTCTCCACTGTAGTACACACGGTAGTAGTCGATAGGGTCACTTGTAACAGCGTCCCAATCTACAGAGACTTCACCTTGCTTTGCACTAGCTCCAACGCCAGTTACAGCGGTAGGAGCACTTTGTGCAAATGTCTGAGCCGAGAAGGCTAGACACATCAGTGTGCAGACGATTTTTAGTTTTGTTTTCATGTAATCGATATATTGTAACAGATTTAGCCAAATCAGCCAATCGCTCAACTATATCGATAAACTAAAATAATGATTTATGCAACTTCAATGTCCACGCCAGTGTTCCCATCAAAACAGTCATAGCGATCAATCCTATCACTGTACTAAGCTCATTCACCAAAATCGGCCTAAATAACCCTAATCCTAACCCTAATCCTAACGCGTATATCCCCCATTGCTTCACTAGAGTGCGATCCAACTGCATAGGCATTTCTTTAAGGGCTTGAGGTAGTAGGACAATCGCAAGCATCACATGAACAACAATAGATGTGTATGCAGCACCAACAAATCCAAGATTCGGAATCACCATATAGTTTAGGCTAAGAGAGAGCAGTGCAGCACCAAACAATGTTAAGGTAAGCCGTTTCCATACATGGCGGTTAAGCAATACGTAGAACGCATAGAGGATCACTCCATTTAATAGGAGTGGAATGGAAACAAGCCGCAGTGCTGTATCACTTCCTGCATGAGTTGCAGTACTTAGATATTGCTCTGAGGTAAGTAATTGAATCAGTGGCCTACTCCAGAGTGCTGCGAAGAGAAATGCCGTGACGCCAATAAACATAACGACCGTAAATGTTTTTCCGAGGAGTGCTTTGGTGTCTTCCCCATTGTTGTCACGCTCACTAAGAATAGGCAGTGTGGAGTTGAGTAAAAATGTCGGAAGGATAAACCCCATGTCTGCCATACGTACTACGAATCCGTAGTAGGCATTTTGGAGTTCGAAGTCTGGGCGCAACAGTGCGATCATCGTGATATCAAACTGTCGATAGAATGCGAGACACAAGTAAGCGATGCCAAACGGTGCTGCTTTCTTGGCCAAATCTTTGATAATTGCGATATCAAAAGATGGCCGAACTTTCATCAGTCTGTTTCCATAAAACAGGGAGATGACAAACAAAACAAATGCACCAACTCCCCCAAAAAATAGCATCATATGTAAGTGTTGCAGGTCTGCGCTTTGTCGCACGCCAAGCACAATAAACGATCCAATAAGGGCTGTGGTAATGATGCGTTGTGTAACCTCTGCCAAAAACACGAAGTGCAACTTGTAGTTCACTTGGAATATCGTCCGAATGATTCCTGCAAGTAGAGTAAAGAACGGCACAAGTGATGCGATAAGTACGCTCACCGGAAGTGGTGTCCCTCTCCACTGTGGCATCACCCAAACAAAGAGTAGCGCAGCGCTAAGTGACACGACTAAGATCATTGTTCGCAGTACGATAAGTGCGCCAAGTACTTTGGATTTGTCCACTGCTTTACTTACCTCTCGTACACTCACTGCGTACAAGCCGAAGTCGGCGAGTATGCCGAAAAGCTGCAAAAATCCGTAGGCAGAATTGTAGTTTCCAGCGAGCTCTTTCGTCAGTCCTATCGCTACAAATTTTACTGTCAAAATAGACAACGCAGCCATGGTGATTTGGCTGGCCATTTGCCAGAGCGTAGAGGTGGCGATTTGCTTAGAGGGCACGAAAGAAGTGTAAAGAGGAAAACGGAAAGAGGCTACCGAAGTCAGTCCCTTTGGGAAAAACGGAATACGGTGGATAATAGAGGCAAATTTGCGATATTTCTCTTTCCACTTTCCACTCTACACTCTACACTTTTCTTGGAATGCCACTCTCCTTTAAGCATCTAACGTCAACAAAACAACTCACACGAGAAGATATGGATGCCATTTTGAAGGTAACGGAAGATATGGAGAAGGTATACAACACTGGGGGCAATGATCTTTTTAAAGGAAAGGTCTTCGCGAATCTCTTCTACGAACCAAGTACAAGAACAAGGCTGAGTTTTGACGCAGCCATGAAGCACCTTGGCGCAAGCGTGATTACTGCTGATGGGCTCCAGTTTAGTTCGATGTACAAAGGAGAAACCATCGAAGATACGATTATGGTGGTCTCACAATATTCAGATGCGATCGTAATGAGGCACCCAGAGCAAGGTTCTGCAGATAGGGCAGCAGTAGTTTCTTCTGTGCCATTTATCAATGCAGGTGATGGCCCAGGGCAACACCCTACACAAGCGATTCTCGACATGTATACGATCTATAAAGAGCGTGGCACGTTAGACGGTATCAAGATCACAATGGTGGGAGATCTTAAATATGGACGTACAGTGCATAGTCTCAGCTTCTTGCTAGGACTTTACAAGGATGTCAGCTTTACACTCGTCTCACCACCAGAGCTTAAAATGCCCGAGAAAGTAACCAGCTTCTTTGCAGAAAAGGGCGTGCAGTACACAGAGGTAGAAGCGATCGAAGAAGGTTTGGATAGTGATGTGATCTACATGACAAGGGTTCAAAAAGAACGCTTTGAAGATGCAGCGGAGTACGAACGACTTAAACTGAAGTACATTCTTAAAGCAGATCATGTACGCGACCGAGATATTACCGTAATGCACCCACTACCACGTACCGGAGAGATTGATACCGATGTCGATGCACTACCCAACGCCGCCTATTTTAGACAAGTACGAAACGGTGTCGTTGTGCGCATGGCACTACTTGCAATGCTACTCGGAAAAGAATGAGCGCCATCCTCGTCAAAGGCGGTACGGTAATTACAGCTAGCGGAGCAGCAATCGCTGATGTGTTAAAAGTAGATGGAGTCATTACTGCAATAGGCGAAGTGAATCAGACACCTGATGAAACCATTGATGCAACGGGTCACATAATTTTTCCAGGGCTTATCGACTGTCATGTGCATTTTCGAGAACCAGGCTTTGAGCACAAGGCTACGATGAAGTCCGAAGCAGCATCAGCAATTGCTGGAGGTGTGACATGTGTGTGCGAGATGCCTAATACCGATCCACCAACGGTAACAGTTAATGCATTACAAGAAAAAATTATGCGTTCGCAAGATATAGAACATTTTGATATGCGGTTTTTCTTTGGGGTAACGAGTGGAATGCATTTGGTAACACTTAGAGAATTATGGACGTCAGATCTTGAGGAATTTAAGAACGCTAAGGCGCGATGCTGTGGCGTAAAACTCTATCTCGACCATTCAACAGGAGATCAAAAGATAGAAGAGGAACTGATAGGAGATGTATTTGCAGTATGTGGAGAGCTAAAGATTCCCATCATTGCACACTGCGAAGACCCAGAGATAAATAGGCAAGCAAAGGCTACCAATGTTTCAGTGGAAGTTTCTGCACATTCCATTATTCGCCCTATGCGGTCGGAGGCAAAGGCGATAGAGAAAGCAGTTGCTTTAGCAAAAGAGCATAATGCAGCATTACACGTTGCGCATCTATCTACAAAACGTGGGCTAGAAATAGTCGTAAATGCAAAAAAAGAAGGACTCTCTATTACCTGTGAAGTTGCACCGCATCACCTCATGCTTACCTCTCTTGACTACGATCGTCTAGGAACGCTGGGTAAGATGAACCCACCCTTACGGTTACCCGAAGACAGCGAAGCGCTCTGGGCAGGCCTAGAAGACGGTACAATAGACTGTGTTGCAACAGACCATGCACCACATACGCTTGCAGAAAAGAAAGAGGGTGCACCTCTGGATGCACCGAGCGGAGTACCCGGAGTAGAAACCGCACTGCCAATTTTACTTACACGCCTAGAACCAACCCTGATTCACAAGGTGATGTTCGAAACCCCCAATACCATCTTCGGCCTTGGAAAACAGGGTATTGTCGAAGGGTCGTCAGAGAGCTTAGTGATTGTGGACCCAGAGGCACAGTACGAGATTCATGCAAAAGACTTACACAGCAAATGTGAATGGACTCCTTTTGAAGGAATGCAGGTAAAGGGAAAGGTAATACGCACAGTCTAAATTCCTCCTTCCGGACATTCACCTGGGTAAAATCTCACCATAAATGCATCAACAAGATCTTCGAAGAGTGTTTTAAATTCCACAATCTTTTCGGGGATCTTACTGTCGTCTTTCATCACGTATAATCCTTGGTTCAACTCAATCTGAATCCCTGGGACCAAGAATGGTGGAATACGACGACGGTGGCAGTGGTGTCCGAGAATATACTTTCCTGTATACGGAAAGTTGATTGCAACTTTGTATCCCCTGCCTTCAAAGAAGTCACGGAAGAACACAGTGTGTTCACGGGTACACGAAGAAAAGTTCATGTTTCCCAAGTTAATATCGGGGCGTTCTTTTCCACTATCTTTTTTTAGCTTTGGCCCAAAAGGCAAAAACGAGTGACAGTCGATAAGGAACTGTACTTTTGGAATGTGTTGTTCGAGCGCTTCGTGATACGGGTCGTGGTAGTTCTTAATCAGCAAGTCTACAACGTCTTGATCTGGCTCTACTTTGTACACACTTTTTTCGTCCCATGTGGTGTGCACGGTTACTCCTTCTGCTGCGAGTTCATACTCTTTCGATATATCATCTGGTGCACGGTTGGGGTCCACAATCACACGAGAGAAATTACTCTGCACTTTGTAGACGTTCTCAATATCAAAAATTTCGTCAGTATACAGATCTGTATATCCCAAAAGCTCTTCGGCAGTGAGTGCGATTTTGTCTGCTACCTCTTCGGGAACTGCGGAACTAGCGTGAGGAATGGAGACGAGAATTGGTCTTGGCGAATAGTTAGCCATTAACGTTTACTGTATGTGTGTGTAAGTAAGTGTGATGCAGGAAGTACTTGAACACCGTCACTGGTATCAAGGACAACATTGGTCATCGTAAATTCTTTGATGGTTCCTGATGTTCCATTAAGAGCAATTGTATCTCCAATACTAAGCTGCCTCTTTAATTGCTGACAGGCAGTCGCATTATCAATAACAGTTCGTGCGCCAAATGCAGCACCAAGACCTAACATCAGAAGTCCTACAGAAACAATCGTGACAACACCATTTAAGATGTAGTGCAGATTAAATCCAAGTTGATCAATTGCAGCAACAAACACGAAGATCAGCACAACGAGCTGCACGGTTTTACCAACAAACTTCTTGTACGTGATATCCATTTTGTTCAGCGTTTGCAATGTAAGCATCTGCAAAAACTTCGCGAGAAGCATTCCAAAGATGATCATAAGAAGTGCCGCTATAACCTGTGGAATGTAATTGGTAATAACTGCAAGCCCTTCACTCACTTGTTGCAAGTGCAATGTGTCCGACGCAACGATCAGGGTAAGCAAGATCATCATCCAAAATACCAGCCACCCGAGGATTTCACTAATACTTTTATGGATGCCGATACTTTTTAACATGCTTTGCAGTGGAGTTTTTGCAGCCAGTTTATCGACGGCGAAAAATCCGAGTACCCATAACACTACGTGATGGACAAGTACGGCTGCCACCCATCCGACAAAGATGACGACAATAGCGAATAAAAGCTCTGGAAGAAGATCCCACACCCTTTCAGATGCAGAGACTACAGACTTCGAGAGCATTACTTGGAAGCGTTGAAAAATAGCGTTCATAGGCTAAATTATACCAGAATTACCCTCTCTTGTGGAGAGTATCTTTATCAAAGGCAACTTTGATTGACATTTCAGACAAAATTCGTAGAATGCTCGCACTGATGGCAAGAAAAGATCAACTTGAACGGCTTGGAGGACAGCTTAAAGAAATGCAGAAAGAACTGTTTGGATCAAGTGGAACAGTATCGTTTGCTGATATAGGAGAAAGGGAGGCAGGAGACGTTGTGGATGATGCCCAATATGAAGTTTCTGCTGAAATGGTTGGAAGAAATCAAGAATCTAGAGATGCACTATTGCTTGAGATAAACCAAGC
>Ga0302133_10000898_pt1 | contig 18840 bp, 17 predicted proteins | sample CB9_331_MG_FD_203121 | JGI IMG/M metagenome (GOLD analysis project Ga0302133, IMG submission 203121) | Marine microbial communities from Western Arctic Ocean, Canada - CB9_33.1 | ecosystem: Environmental > Aquatic > Marine > Oceanic | place: Canada: Western Arctic Ocean | collected 2017-09-19 | reverse complement strand
TGTCGGTCGCTTACTATGGCATCACTATAGTGATCACTCTGCCATTTCTAATCCTGCCGCTCTTCACAGACCTGGACACTGGAGTTGGCATATTCATCGCCCTGCTGATTGGCTCGTTGATTATCTGGTTTCTGTTGTTGGTCGTACTAATGCCGTTCTTCTTCATAGTTCCTACTCTTCTCTACCTGGACTTTCGTGCGACCAAAGAGAACTATAACAAGACACGCCTTGCAATGGACTTAGGGATTCCATCAGGAGCGGAGCGGCTTGATGCCGCAGAAACCACCTAGTTACGCCCCTTCATGCGGCCCCAACTCATCGTCCACAAACTCTCGGTGAAAGTTCTTGCCCATCAGATACTTTATCTCTAACTCTACGTCGCGGATGTGTATCTGGGCCTTCGGGGCGTAGTCGCGCTCGTGGAGAGTCACGGTTAGCGTGTTGTGGCCCTGGAGGGGCCAGTGGTCTCGGTCGAGGTGATAAATGAACCAGTATCCCCAACTGTAGTAGCGCGGCGGCTCCATGGTGTACATCTGGTTTATTTTTCTGAGAAGGCGGTCGGGCAGTTCTTTGCCGTTTAGGGCGAAGGTCAGGCGGTCAAGCTCCGTCGTCTCGGAGACCCTGAATCTCAGCAGGACATCATGTACTCTACCGACTGCATCCCAGCGCGGGAGATCATCGCTGATCATCAGGTCGAGGTCGACCGGCTCGCCGACGTGCAGGTCTGCCGGAAGCTGCATCGTCAGGCCGGACACCAGGTGTGGCGCTGGATATCGCCTGGTGCTCGTCGGGATGTGGTAGAACTTGTCCCTGGCGTCCATCACCTCCGGGTACGGGACTTCACGCAGCTTCTCGTAGAACGATGCCTCATAGGGCCAGTTGCCAAACCAGTGGCCTAGTAATATGCCATCGACGCCCTGTGCCCAGTAGTTTGTCGCCGTTGCACGTACCACAGTGATTGGGGCTTCGGCGAGGCGGTCGGAGTCGACCTTGCTGTGTATTGTCGCGTGGAAGCGGCAGTCCGACCCCTTTACTGCATCGACGAATTCGCTGAAATCGGCAAGGGGGTCGATCAGCGACCCGAGCGTGAATGTCTCGCCGATGATCACGTCCACGATGCCCTGCCTTATCCACTCCTGGATATCGAGGCCCTGCGACACACAGGCCTCCAGGCTGGCCGGGACTCGTATACAAAGCTCCCTGTCGGGGCCGCTTTTTTTGACGGCTTCATAAACGCTGGCGATCCACTTGGTCATGATCTCACGCCCGACGTCGATCTCGTTGGGGTGAAAGTAGTAGAAGAACTCGGGGCTGCGGATCAAGTTGAGCTCGAAGCCGTCCACGTCGTACTTGGTCAAGGTCTCGTGAATTAGCGCGAAGCGCTCGTCGCGCACCTCCTGGTGCTTGTAGTCGAGGCCCTCCCAAGCGAGGTCTTCTGAATCGAGGTCTCCGGCAGCGCCAATTTCGAGGTGCCTGTTCTGCAGGCGGAAGTTGGATACGCTGCTGCCTCCGTAGTTCGTGGGCTGCTGCGCGATCAGGCTAGGATACAGCAACATGCCCGTCGCGTGAGCGCGTTCGCAAAGGACGCGGAGGGGGTCGTTTCCAGCGTCGATCAGAGCCCTGGCGTTCTGCCCAACGCGGCGGAAGAGAATGTCAGGCCAGTGCTCAACGTTGTGCCCCCATACCTCGCCGACTGCCGTGTCGTGGTGGACCGTGCGTCCATCCCCCAGGTTAAAGATCAGCGCCTCGACTGGCGTCCCGACCAGTTCGTCGACAGCCGACTCGTACTCCGCCTTTTGCATCGGCGGCTCGTACATGTTCACCAGCACGTGACGCCCGTCGTCCTCAAACATGATCCGGGGTTTTTTCATAGAGGGCTCCTTATACCAATTTTTTCGGATGACACCATATGCCATTCCGTTCGCCCTGAGCCTGTCGAAGGGTGAGTGTGCACAACATAGTGCGATCACGCCAAACTGGGGTTACCTGCGGCATCGTCGGAACCTAGCAGGCATCGTCGAATTTGTCGAGGGTCTAACCCAGCGTCACCCTGTGCTTCGGATATCTTTTGGGTATCACCGCTTCAACCGCGTCGGTCTCGATGGTAATCGTGCGATCAACTTCGGGGACGATCGGCCGGTGGGTGGTCGGTAACCCTACCAATGTCGATCAAGATAATTCAAGCGTCGTCACGTAATCTGTACATGTATACCTGACAAGACAGGTACATTGACACCTAGTCCGCATCCGCCAGACCATAGAACCTGATGGTCAACAAGAGGAGACGGCCGCTGATGGTGCTTGAGAGCACAGATCGCCAGTTCAAAATTCTCGGTGCTGCATAGCTGCGTTACACAGGCTGGATGAAACTGAGCGAGGTGAACAAGTAATGGAAGACTCAAAACGAATCGGAGTCATCTCCCTAGCAAAATTGCAAGCTGGTCTATTTGCATTCGTAGGGCTACTCGCAGGAACAATATATTCCTTTGGCGGAGCCATCGTAGATGCGCTCGTAAGTAACGGGTGGATCACCACCACGGCGACGCCGGGACTAAGTTGGGGCACCGCACTCGCATTTCTAGCACTCATCGGCATGCCCGGCGTGTTTGCAACGTTTGGATTAATAACAGGCGCTGTTGGAGCTTTACTCTATAATCTGGTTGCAGGAAGGGATCGTGGACGGGATAAGGAAAGCGGTGACCCCAACGGTCTGTCCTGGAAAGACTGGGGCGTCATCATCGTCGGCGGTGCTATCGTCGGCGCCCTCGTTGGTGCCATCCTCGGCGGCTTCTTCGACACCCAGAACAATCGCATTGAGGCTGTCTTCGGTGGTGGCTTCTACGGCGCCTTTATCGGCGGCGGCTTCTTCGGCAACCTCTTGGGCATTATTCGGCACCATCGCCGCTAACCCTGCCTAGTTGCTGCTCGGCTTCATAAGCCAGTCGATGACCATCAATCCGTCGCCGAACTCGCGAAAGCCGGTCACCTTATCGAGAAACGACCCCTTCTCGATCCCGGTCATCCAGTGCTTCGGCTTTTTTTAGGGTATGACGGCTTCGAGCGCGTCGGTCTGGATCGCAATCGCGCGGTCGTCCTCGATGAAAGTTGACCAGTGGGTGTTTGGGGCACATCGACGGACACGGGAAGTTATTCTCCTTCTACGATTTTCCGATCCAGTTCGTGCAGCACTTGCTTCTTTCCCTTGTCTTGAGTCAGCCGCATGAGCTCGTTGATCGTGAGGCTCAGATAGTGCTGCGCCTCGTCGGACATAACTTTGAGGCTGACTTTCTTATCGTCAATCTCGATGTCTTTAGCCTTGGGTGAACTGCCGTGAGCCATCTTGCTTCTAACATTGTAAATAGCTCGAAGGTCGCCAAAGATTCGTCTTCTATCAGAAGCAGATTTCCCAAGTAGCCAAGCCCCTCGAGCTGACAGTTTGTACGATATCTCCTGGGTACCGTCCGAAAGTAACGCCTCTAGTCCTATCACTGAGTCGATCAGTTTGTCTTCGTACTCATTGAAGTCGTCCAAGGGATCGGCTCGATCATGGGACAGATTGAATCTATGGATTGCTCCGTCTATTGGGTCTTTGTTTGATGACTTCGTTCTTCTCTCGTCCACCCTCTCGGAGTACTGCTTCCAAAACGCCTTGAAAGAAGTTACTTCAGTTTCAGATAACTCATACTCCGTTTTCATACTCGGAGGAAATAGCTTCCCTGGCTCAACATGCCCTGTGGGGAACGGAAGCCAAGTCTCAGGTTCGACATGAAAGCGGGTGAAATAGAGAGTTCCCCGCTTAAACAGACGTAATGCCGTACACACATCTTGGACTCGACGCCTGGCGATGCTGACTTCCCTTGAGTGACCGTCTGATTCAGTAAAGGTCTTGTCAACGTCCCAAGTCGAGTACACGAGGCCAGCGGGCGCGATCGCATACGAACTATCCCGAAGCGATCCAAGAAGCCTTGCCTTCTCCTCCTCAGTTGTACCAGCGATAGTGAGTCTCTCATCAAGCTCGATCTTATCTACATCCATGGTGAAGGCATGTAAGGCTGTTACCAACCGGAACGGAAAGGTGTCGCGATAGAAAAAATCTTCCATTCGTTGGTAAACAGCTTCGAAGATGTCATCTTGGAATTGCAATCCTCGTACGTCTGCATAGAGTTCCGTAACGAACATCTGAAGGTACTGATAGCCGTCGCGACGGACTCCAGCACCGCCAACCCGGACATCCACATCGAAGTGCTGGTGCACCTCATCGGTAGCAGCCGCTACTTCTAAGGCCTGCTCATACTCCGATGTACCCTTCAGAACGTTCTGGTTCAGCCAAAGACGAGAACCCCACAATGCTCCAACATCATCAGGCGGCGAGGGCGTACCCTGTAGCGCGGAGCCGTCTCGAATCAGCTCCAGTGATTTCTTTGAAAAAGCTTTTGTTGCTCGATAGAAATCTACGTTTCTAACCACGACGTTGCTTCGATTCCTCAATACGGATCATTCCCGATAGGTAGACCGGGCTTCACTCAATCGTCGCGCGATCGAAAGAACCTCGGACCAGCCCCGCACATTTTTCTCAGTCCGCTGCCCCGACCTGCGCTACCTTCGCAAAAATCTCTTTCAAATAGCGGCCCGTTTCGGAGTGGGGCATGTCGGCGAGGTCGCGGGGGGTGCCGACGGCGATGACATCGCCGCCGCGTTCGCCAGCGCCGGGGCCGAGGTCGATGAGCCAGTCGGCGCTCTTGATGAGGTCGAGGTGGTGCTCAATGAGGACGACGGTGTTGCCCGTGTCCACCAGGCGGTGCAGCACGCGGAGGAGATGCGCGCAGTCCTCGAAGGACAGGCCGGTGGTCGGCTCGTCGAGGATGTAGAGGGTCTGGCCGGTGGCGCGCTTCGATAGCTCGGTCGCCAGCTTGATGCGCTGGGCCTCGCCGCCGCTGAGGGTCGTGGCGGGCTGCCCGAGCCGGATGTAGCCTATGCCAACGTCGTACATGGTTTGAAGCTTGTTGCGCAGGCGGGGGATATTCTCGAAATGCTCCAGCGCCTCGGTTACGGTCATGTTGAGCACGTCGGCGATGCTCTTGCCCTTCCACTTGATTTCGAGAGCCTCGCGGTTGTAGCGCGCGCCGTCGCACACCTCGCAGGGCACCGTAACGTCCGGCAGGAACTGCATCTCGATCTGGTTATAGCCGTCGCCGCTGCACGCCTCGCAGCGCCCGCCCTTGACGTTGAAGGAAAACCGGCCAGGCTTGTAGCCACGCAGCTTGGCCTCGGGGGCTGTCGCGAAAAGCTCGCGCATCGGCGTGAAGGTGCCAGTGTACGTGGCCGGGTTGCTGCGGGGCGTCCGACCGATGGCGGACTGGTCGATGTTGACGACCTTGTCGATGTGCTCGATGCCCTCGATAGAGTCGAACTCGCCGGGACGCTCGCGGGACCTGTAGAACTCCTGGGCCAGTTTTTTATGAAGTATCTCGTTCACGAGTGTGCTCTTGCCCGACCCCGACACTCCGGTGATGCACACCAACTTGCCGAGCGGGATCTCGACATCGACGTTCTTGAGGTTGTTTTCGCGCGCACCTCTGATCGTCAATGAGTGGCCGCTGCCTGATCGAGTCGACTCCGGCAGGGGGATGCGCTTGTGGAAGCCGAGGTACTGGCCGGTCAGCGACTCCGGCGTGTCGATGATTTCCTGGACAGTCCCGGTCGCAACGACGTGTCCGCCGTGCTCGCCCGCGCCGGGGCCCATGTCGACGATGTGGTCCGCGGCGCGCATGATCGCCTCGTCGTGCTCGACGATCAGGACGGTGTTGCCCAGGTCGCGGAGCCGCAGCAGCGTCTGGATGAGGCGATAGTCGTCGGCGGGGTGGAGCCCGATGGACGGCTCGTCGCAAACGTACAACACGCCAATGAGCCCGGAACCGATCTGGGTCGCCAGGCGAATACGTTGTGCCTCGCCCCCGCTGAGGGACGCTGCCGTGCGCTCTAACGTCAGGTAGTCGAGGCCGATGTCGTAGAGGAACCGCAGGCGCGCCTCGATCTCCTTAAGCGCTTGGGATGCGATTGTCATCTCGCGCTCCGAGAGAGTCCGCTGATCGTCGCTCCCGATAGGCTTCCCGTCAAAACTTTTTGGTGGGACGTGGTTATCGCGATGCCGGATGGACGTGACCGTTGGGTCGATCGGCGTGATCGGCGCGCCGGTGACTCCTGAATTGTGGCCGTTCGTCGCTGCGGTCGCCGGAGAGATCACGTGCTCACGCCAGTTGTAGTCGCCCCTAATGGCACTGGTCCAGTCGAGGGCGTGCTCAATGGACTGGCTTGTCACGTCGATGATGTTGTATCCGCCGATTGTGACGGCGAGGGTCTCCGGCTTGAGGCGCTGGCCCTTGCACGTCTGGCACTTCCGCTGGGACATATACCGTTCGATCTCGCCGCGCACGTAGTCGGACTCGGTCTGGCTGTATCGCCGTTCGAGGTTGTTAACGACGCCCTCGAATGCAGTGTCCCACTCGTGGACGCGCCCTCGTTTGTTCTTGTGCTGCACGCGGAGCCGCTTCTTGCCCGTACCGTACAGCAGGGCGTCGAGTTGCTCTTCAGAGAAATTCTTCACAGGTTCAGTTGTTGTAAAGCCGTACTCGTTGGCGACTGATGTGAGGAGGCTCATGAGCCAGGCATCGCCGGTACCGGAACGCATCCACGGCTGAATGGCCCCTTCGGCAATGCTCAGGTCTGTATTAGGGATGACAAGTTCAGGGTCGACCTCCAGTTTATAGCCGAGGCCGGTGCAACGGGAGCACGCGCCATGAGGGTTATTGAAACTGAACGTGCGAGGTTCCATCTCGCCCAGGCTGATGCTGCAATGCACACACGCGAACTGTTCGGAAAACAGCATCTCCTCGCCATCGATCACGTCCACCAGCACCGTGCCGGCGGCCAACTTGAGCGCGGCCTCCACCGAGTCGGCGACGCGACTCATTTCAAGATTTTCACCTATGGCCAGGCGGTCGACGATCACCTCAATGTTGTGCCATTTCTTCTTGTCGAGATCGAACGTTTCGGACAGTTCGTGCGTCTCACCGTTGACACGGACGCGGACGAACCCGGCGCGACGGGCGTCCTCGAAGACCTCTTTATGCTCACCCTTGCGCCGCCGGACCATCGGGGCCAATACCTGGATTCGGGTACCGTCCGGCAGGTCGATAATGGCGTCTACCATCTGCTGTACGGTCTGGCTTTCGACAGCCCGACCACAGTTGTAACAGTGGGGGTGGCCTACCCTGGCAAACAGGAGGCGAAGGTAGTCGTAGACCTCCGTGACGGTGCCGACGGTCGAGCGTGGATTTTTTGAAACGCCCTTCTGGTCGATGGAAATGGCGGGCGACAGGCCCTCGATATAGTCCACCTCCGGCTTGTCCATGCGGCCCAGGAACTGGCGCGCGTAGGCAGACAGCGACTCGACGTAGCGGCGCTGCCCCTCGGCGTAGATCGTGTCGAAGGCGAGTGAGCTTTTGCCGGAGCCGGACACGCCGGTAATGACGACAAGCTTGTCGCGCGGAATCGTGATGTCGACGTTCTTGAGATTATGCTCGCGAGCGCCCCGAACGACGATGTTCTCCAGCGGCATTTTTTACTCCACGTACGAAATGCCCGTTCGCTGACTCACCCTTCGACAGGCTCAGAGCCTGCCCTGAGTTCATCGAAGGGGTGAACGGATTGGGTGTGGATGACCGAAGTCCATTCTAGCATCTGGGTCGAGCTAATGGGAGCGTTTTGCGAAGGAATTTGGGACGAATGTTCTGGGAAGGATGAATAGGTTATGGTGAGATGGTATGCTTCTGGTGGAGTTGCGATTTTGGAGGTCTCAACGTGGTAGACCAGAAAACCCGCCTTGAATTCGACATCGACCGTCTACGAGACTTCTGTAAACGGTGGGATATTTCTGAGCTGGCGTTATTCGGTTCGGCTTTGCGCGAGGATTTCAGAGATGATAGCGACGTCGACATTCTCGTCACATTTCAGCCTGACTCTCAGCACGGATTCTTCGAGCTCTCCCAGATGCAGGACGAGCTAAGCCAGATGTTTATGCGAGAGGTCGATTTGGTTAGCCGTAGGGGAGTCGAGGCAAGCAAAAACCCGATTCGACGGAAAGCTATTCTAGACTCTGCACAGGTGGTATATGCAGAGGGATGACGCTCATCTGCTCGATATTCTCGCGGCTGCCAACGGAGCGCTACGCTACGTTGAAGGGATGACAAAGGAAGAGTTTCTTCAAGACGAGCAACTCCAAGACGCAGTAGTCCGGCGCCTTGAAGTTGTGGGCGAGGCCTCGCGGAGAGTCTCCGACTCGACTAGGGCGACCGTCAATCTCCCGTGGACGAGCATGATCGGGATGCGTAACTTCCTGATTCACGCGTACGACAGCGTTGACTTGAACATCGTGTGGAGCACGGCGAGCATTAGTCTCCCGCCAGTGGTTGAGCTTTTGGAGCGCCTCTTGAATGAGGACGAGCGGTCATCAAACACCTAAGAGCGAGCAGCTTGACCATGGCGCTCAGACGCGCCATTCCTTATGCTAAAATCTCACTAGCAAACTGACGCAAACAACTCGGAGGCACGAAAATGGCTGGACAGATGACGATTGAGATAATGGACGACTTTGCGAATGGGTGGAACGAGCACGATGTCGACAAGATCATGTCGCACATGACGCAGGACTGCGAGTTCGCGTTGTCGGCTGGGCCAGAGAAGTGGGGCAACCGCTTCGAGGGCTTTGATAACGTCAAGGCAGGCTACCAGAAGGTGCTCGATATGTTCCCCGACGGCCAGTGGGCCGAGCCGAAGCACTTCATCGGCGGGGACCGTGGCGTGACTCAGTGGACCTTCCGCGCGACCGCAGCCGACGGCGGCAAGATCGAGGTCGAGGGCTGCGACCTGTTCCACTTCGACGGTGACAAGATCAAGGTGAAAAACTCCTTCCGTAAGATCCGTTCGTAAGGTTTCACTGCATCTTCGACGAAGTTTCACCGCTTCTTCATAGTCGCCCCCTATCCTGGACGTAATACGACGTTCGAGGGGGCGGCTATGAAGTTCTTTTTTCTCTGTGTAATAGCGATGGTTGTGATGCTTGGGGTCGCTTGCTCTAGCTCTGACGACGAGTCCGAGCCTGCGGCAGCTGCGGCTCCAACCGCGAACCCGACTCCACGTACGACAGCCGAACCAATGCCGACCGTCATCAGTTCTGGGACGACTGGCGCGATAGACGCTCTTGTTGCGGCGAGCATCGACTTGACACAATTGCCGATCGGCGACGCCGTATCGACTGCGCCAGAAGTAGACGCGGTCTGGTCGTGCCAAACCGATTTCGGTGGCCCCGGCGCCGGAGCAACGGGCGACTGGATCAACGGCGACGGCACGTTCGATATCACTGCCAAGCCGACCGTCGATGGTGAGGCTGAGTGGCCGAGCGAGTTTGCGATCAGCCTGAATGAAGATGTGCGAACGCTGACCGGCAACTCACTCCCGGATCACCTAACTGGTGAATACCCCATCACCTCGAACGACGACGCGTATCAATACGACCGCAACCCGAACTCAATCTCATCACAGACCCTACAAATAGACCTGCCCTCGACTCCGACAATAGCCGATAAGCCGTCCTGCCTGTCGCTGGGGCCCATCGGTGTGATGTTGACGGGCAGCGTGGTTTTCAATGCGCTGGATGCCCAGGGACGAGACGCTGTGGCCTATGAAATCCAGGACGACTGCAGTGGTCATCCCGAGATGCGTGGGGCCTATCATTACCACAGCTTGACGCCCTGCATTGAGGACGAGGGTGAAGGACACTCGGCACTCGTCGGCTACGCCATGGATGGATTCGGCATCTACGGGCCACGCGGAGAGGACGGTGAGACCCTCACCAACGCCGACCTGGATGATTGCCACGGCCACACCCACGAGATCGAGTGGGACAGCGATACGCTGGAGATGTACCACTACCACGCCACCTGGGAATATCCGTACACGCTTGGCTGCTACATGGGGACGGCCGCAGCGATGTTTGGAGGTTAGGACAAATCCCTTCCCCCTTGATCGGGGAAGGTTAGGATGGGGGTGCCTGGTGGCACATCGAATCCGGTCGAACCGATCTTATGCCTTGCGCCGCGTACCGACCACCACCGGCGTACCCTCCGTGGGGTGCGACATGACGTACACTGCCGTGCCGTACACCGCGCCAACGTTTTCGGCGGTAAGTACCTCCCCCGGCGTGCCCTCGGCATGAACAGCGCCGTGTGAGAGCATGACCACGCGGTCGCAGTACTGCGCGGCCAGGGTCAGGTCGTGCATTGCGATGAGGACTGCGCCGCCGCGCTTCTCCTGTACGTCGACGATCATATCGAGCACACGGGTCTGGTGCGCCAGATCGAGGCTGGACGTCGGCTCGTCCATCAGCAGCAAAGGTGCTTCCTGCGCCAGTGCCATCGCGACGACAGCCCGTTGACGCTCGCCCCCAGAGAGTGTTTCAAGTGTCCTGTCTGCAAGGTGCTCGACGTTCGTCAGGCTCATAGCCCGGCTCGCCATTTCCAGGTCTTTTTGCCCTTCCCACTGGAGCAGCTTCAGGTGCGGATTGCGCCCCATCAATACTAGGTCTAGAACGCGGAAGCTGAGGGGCAACTGTGGGTCCTGGGGCACGACGGCCGTGAGCTTTGCCCGGTCACCAGACGAGACGCTTGAAACGTCGACGCCGCCGATGACGATGCGCCCAGCGTCAGGTCTCAACACACCGGATATTAGCTTCAGCAGCGTCGTCTTCCCTGCGCCGTTCGGTCCGACGAGTCCGACGATCTCGCCGTCGTCCAGTCGCATGTCGAGGCCATCGAGGATTTTTTGTCCCTTGTAGGCGAACTGTATTTTTTCTACCTGAAGCATTGGAGAGCCAAAACGTCAAACGTAATGATTGCCGACATCGTAGTCTTTGTTACGTTTTACGCTTGACGTTTTTGGATTTCCCTCCTCACATCCTCACATGTCTTCGATACCGCAATAAATATAAGAAAAACGGCGCACCACAAAAGGCCGTGACAACGCCTACCGGAAGCTCCCCAGGGCTGACGATCGTCCGTGCTACCAGGTCGGCCAGGATGAGGAACGCCGCGCCAACGATGGCGGCCATCGGGATCAATGAGCGGTAGTCTGCCCCCCACATAAGGCGCACGGCATGTGGCGCGATCAGTCCGACGAAGCCGATCAGTCCACTGAAGGAGACCGCAGCCGCCGTCGCCAGTGACGCCGCGACGATGAGCAGTATTTTCGTCCGCTCGACGTTGACTCCCAACTGTTTGGCGTGCTCCTCGTTAAGCTGCATGACGTTCAGCACCCTGCCGTACGCCATCATCACAAGCACGCTCGGCACCAGGTAGAGAAGCACCACGGCGCTGTGCTGCCACTGCGCCTTGAGGAAGCCGCCCAAGAGCCAGCTAAACACCGGACGAAGGTTGGAATCGCTCTGCATCATCAGCAGAGTCATGACCGCCCCGGCCAGCGACGCGATGGCTACTCCAGCGAGTATCAGTGTCGCCAGCGGCAGTCCATCGGAGCTTTTCGCGATGACGTAAGCGGCGGTTACAGTCGTCATAGCGCCTATGAAAGCAGCGACCGGCAACACGCCGACGCCCTGAACGAACGTCGGTACCGGCGTTACCAACACGATCACCGCGCCGAGTCCCGCGCCGGATGCTACGCCGATCAAATACGGGTCAGCCAAAGGGTTGCGGAACAATCCCTGATACGTCGCGCCGGACATCGCGAGCCCCGCGCCGACGATCCCAGCCAGAACGATTCGCGGGAGCCGCAATTGCCACAGGATAGTCTCTGACGACTCTTCCCACGTTCGCGCGAATTCGATGCCCGGAAAACCGTCTAGGACGATCCGTACTGTATCGAACACGGGTATCCGAACCGAACCTATACCCGCGGCAACGACGGCCACAAGCAGCAGAACTCCCAGTCCCGCAACTAGCCGCCCCCATGGGTACGACATGCCCATTGCTTTGACCGCCACTGCAGGTACGCCGCCAGATTTCGAGCTAGGGTGCATCATTCTTTATCTATTCAAAAAGATCGGGGTAGACCCATTTCGCGATCTCCTCCATGCCCGCAACGAACCTCGGCCCAGCGATACGCAGGGCGTTGGAACTCGGCAGAAGCACTCGGTTTTCTTTCACAGCCGTCACATCTTTGAACGCGTCGTTCGTGCTGAAATTGTCGTTGTCGAACACGATAACCAGGTCCGGGTCTCGCTCTACGATCACCTCTGGGCTCATCTGCACATAGCCGGAGATATCGTGGGCCAAGTTCCGGAGTTTGAGGAGGGTAAATACCTCACCAATCAGTGTGTCCGGACCAGGGGTCCACAACCCTCCCTCATCCTGGAATACGACCGGCCCTTCATCAACAGCTTCGAGTGTCTTTTCCAGGGCCGCGACTCGCGCCGTGAACTCCTCCGCAACCTCGTCAGCGCGGTCGACCGCGCCGGTGATATTGCCCCACAGCCGAATATTCTCGGCCACCTTGCGGAAGTCATTGGAGAGGCTTTTCTGGTAGAAAACGTTCAGATTGGCCCGTTCGAGGTCTTCAAGGAAGCCGTCGGAAAATATGAACACAAGGTCGGGTTTGAGGGCCACAATCTGCTCGATATTCATCTCGAATGCCGAGCCGAGTCGTGGGACATCGTCGGCTTCTGGCGGGTAGGTCACGAAGTCGTGCGTACCGATGACTCGGTGGCCCTCGCCGATAGAAAAAAGTATCTCGACGACGGCGGAGTCGAAAGCGACGATGCGCTCCGGCGGTGCGTCGAACGTGAGCGTCTGCTCTCGGCTGTCAGAGACGGTTACGGGGAACAGTTCGGCAAGCGGGTCTGGTGTCGCCGTGGGCTCGGGAGTGGGGGTCGGAACCACCGTCGCTGTGGCCGGTGGCACGACCGTCGGCAACGGCGTCGCCGTCGAATCGGACGCCGACTCGCCGCACGCCAACGCGATCAGCAGCAGTGCCGCGATAGCAAAAAGTGTCAGGTGGTACTTCGCTCTCATCGTATTCACTCCTCGGTGCTAATGACATGTATACAAAAAATCAGCTCCGAGGCTTGGGTATCCATGTACCGAAGCGGGCAACAAAAAAGCCCCGCTTCGAGATAGATGCAGGGCTGCTATAACGCACGCACATGCCAAGACCTTTACCTCGAAGGCCGAACGACATGAGCACAGGCCGTTGATCGGGCTCGTTCTGGCTGCGCCTCTCTCCCAAACCTCCTACCTCCTCTCCCTTAAGGGAGAGGACTGAGGTGAGGGTGAGGGCTTATGCCACCAACCGAGGTTGATGGAGGGTTACCAGAACCTACCGCTGCGGGACAGCGCCGGACTTTGACCGGCTTCCTCGTTTCAGCCCTTCCTGTGGACAATCTTTCGCATCCACCATCCAGGCACCCGCGCTCACTATTCAGTTGGTAAACTGCAACTCCGTCGACGGAGTGCTGGGATATGAAAGCATGGGGTAGGGAGGGTTGTCAATGACCACTTCTGGTCACTTCACCCACACCTCCCCGAACACCCTTAACCAATTCCCGCCCAATATCTTAACCACATCTTCATCCGAATAGCCTCGGTCGAGTAGCGCCTGGGACATCACGGAGAACTGGTCAGGGGTTGTGAACTCGTCGGGGTAGTGGTCCTGCCAGGGTTTTGGCTTCTCGTCGACGACGGTGAATGATGAGGGGAATTTCGTGCCTTGCTGCGAGCCGATATAGCGCCAGAATTCGTCGGTCTGGTCCTGGGTGTGGTCGGTGCCGATGGCGACGTGGTCGATGCCGATCATGTCCACCAGATGGTCGATGGCGTCCAGGTAGTCGTCGAGGGTCGCTGTAGTGAAGTTACGGAGGAAGGTGCGGATGCAGGTCGAGCCTATAACGCCGCCCTTCTCGGCCATGAGTTTGATCGCGTCGTCGGTCTTGTTGCGCCGGTGGTCGTAGTAGGACTTGGCGTTGGCGTGGGTGATCGCGACTGGCTTGTCGGAGACCTCGATGGACTCCATCGTGGTTGCCATACCGACGTGCGACAGGTCGACGAGGATGCCGACGCGGTTCATTTCCTTGACTGCATCGACGCCGAAGTTGGTGAGGCCGCCGTCCACACGCTCCATACAACCGTCGCCCAAGAGGTTGCGTTCATGGTACGTCACCTGCGCCACACGTACTCCCAGACGATGGAACAGTTCGAGCCGGTTGAGATCGTTCTCGATAGGGGAAGTATTCTGCCAGCCCAGGATGACGCCGGTCTTGCCCTCGCGCTTGGCCCGGTGGATGTCCGCGACCGTCTCGACCTGGATGATCTGGTCGGACCGCTCGCGGAACCGCACGAGCCACTTCGAGATGTGGTCGAGCGTTTCTCTGAAATTTTCCCAGGTGGCGATAGTGGCATTGATGGCGGTGACTCCGCCGTTGTTGAGGCTCTGGTACACGTTGTCGCTTTCCCAGTCGCTCACGTTCAGGCCGTCGATTATGATGGAGTCTTCGTACAGCCTCTGCGCCCGCTGCGATACTGCGGTCATGGTGTCCTCCGAGGGGGATGTTGAATGCGACGGAGTGTACCAGCGGCCCTATGCACCGTCAAACTGCTTGATCGGTGCTTGTGAACGAGGTTAATAACAAGACTTCAATCTGCCACCGACGGAGTGATTTACTGTACGTATTTTTGCGTAAATGTGGCTCAAAGAGTCCTAGGGCATGAGGCTCAACGATTTGGTAGGATTGGGATCTGACCTATTAAGTATTGGAACAGTCCTGTCAGGAAGATGTCAGATTTTCGTTGGGCAAGCGTCAGGTAGCTGTGGTCTCTATCTAATATGGTGGGGCCGCGTGTTAGGTATGTACTCGGATGTAGTAACCGATGCTACAGAGTAACATCAGGCGCAGGAGAGGCCCCGATGCCCAACGATAAGATACATCAGCCAACTTCGATGGCGAAGAAACTTGCTATTACCGGAGCGTTCATCACAGGCGCGTCGGGCGTCGCGATGGGTGTCTACTCGGTCATGGCGGGCGAAGCGACTGGAGGCGGCGCCCTGCTTGCGGCATCGGCCCTGGCTTTCGGGCTACTGGCGGCGAACCTGGACCGAGCGCTCCAATCGCTCTCTGGATCGTCGGATTCGCGCTCCGAATCCGAGCTGTCGGAACACATACGGCAGCAAATTGTCGCGCTCCTACCGGATGACCCGCCCGATATGCTATCCCCTTCAGCGGAGGCGGCAATGTCGTCCTTCGTGAACGTGTCCCATGTCAACGGAAGCGTCGTTCTGCGCGCCAAGAACGCAACCGAGATCGACATCGACGCCGAGCCGCTCACGGACCGAGAGAAAGAAGTGTTGAAATGCGTCTCGGAGGGGCACTCCAACAAGATCATCAGCGTCGAGCTTGGTATCTCCGAACGTACCGTCAAGAATCACCTCACCACTACGATGACTAAACTTCGAGCATCTGACAGGACACACGCCGTTGTGACGGCCTTACGGTTGGGCTGGCTGGAGATCTAGCGCTTCTGTCTAGTTCGTGTCGCCGACTTCGTACCTCTCGAGAAGCTGTCAAATAACTGCTCGCCACTACCTTGAGTTGCGGGTTAGCGCCTTCACCCCCACTCTAGCTCTCCCCCGTCGAGGGGGAGAGAATCAGAGTCTTGCCTATTGCAGTTACTCCTCTCGATTCGGTCCGGTCGCCGGACTTAACAACGCTCAGTACGAACGGATTTCTAGTAAATCGCCTCCGTATACAGGGTATTGCGTGGGTGATAAGCTACCCCTATAATCTAATCCCCATCACCGACCACCTGTCTTCATGCCTCACGACTTTCCTCCTACATTTGATGGCCTTCTGGCCCTTTGCGCTCACCTTCGGAGTCCCGACGGCTGTCCCTGGGACCATGAGCAGACGCACGAGTCTCTGAAACCCATGCTTGTTGAGGAGACCTACGAGTTTCTCGATGCCATCGACGGTGGTGATACGAACGAGATCGTCGAGGAGTTGGGCGACGTTCTCTACCACATGATGTTCCAGATACAGATCGGGCGGGAAGCGGGTACGTTCGACGAGCAGGATGTCGTTCGCGCTGTGCAAGACAAGCTGATTCGACGACACCCGCACATCTTTGGTGACACGACCGTATCTGGTGTTCGAGAGGTCGAATCGCAATGGCAGGAGATCAAGCGCAAGGAGAAGGTCGCCGAGGGCAAGGGCACGCTCGACAGCGTTCCGAGTTCGATGCCAGCTTTGGCCTACGCTCAAGCGCTCGGCGAGCGGGCGGCCCGCGTCGGCTTCGAGTGGAAGGACTTCGACGGTGTCCTCGACAAAGTACGAGAAGAGATCGACGAGTTTCGTGAAGCTGGAACACCCGCAGAGAAAGAAGCCGAACTCGGCGACGTTCTATTCACCCTCGTCAACGTCGCCCGCTGGCACCGGATCGATGCCGAAGGGTCACTCCGTGCTACAGACACCAAGTTCCGCAAGCGATTCACTCACATGGAGAAGCTCGCAACAGAGCGCGGTCTATCCTTTCCCGACCTGACGATCGACCAAAAGGAAGAGCTTTGGGTCGAAGCCAAGCGGGTGGTAGGATGAGGAGCGATTGCGTATTACGTATTGGTCCGACTCCAACGAGCAAGTAGTACGCAATACGTAATACGCAATTTCTTTTAGGAGTCCCACAATGACCCTCCCCGACCGCATGAAGTTCGGCATCTTTCTAGCACCGTTTCATGTGATGGGCGAGAACCCCACCCTTGGCCTTGACCGCGACATCGAGCTACTCCAGTGGTTGGACCACCTGGGCTACGACGAGGCGTGGATCGGCGAGCACCATACCGGCGGCTGGGAGACGATCGCTTCGCCAGAGGTGTTCATAGGCGTTGCCGCCGAACGCACAAAGCACATCAAGCTGGGTACCGGCGTCATCAGCTTGCCCTATCATCACCCGCTCATGGTCGCCAACCGCATGACCCTCCTCGACCATCTGACACGAGGCCGCGTCATGCTCGGCGTAGGGCCAGGCGCTCTTATCACCGATGCGTACATGCTCGGCATCGACCCGTTAACCCAACGCAATCGGATGGGCGAGTCCTTCGACATCATCATGCGGCTGCTGACCGAGTCGGAGCCAATAACCTATGAAGCGGACTGGTTCACGCTCAACGAGGCGCGCCTGCACCTCCAACCGTATACGAAGCCTCACTTTCCGGTGGCTGTCGCCGCTGCAATGTCGCCTTCGGGCATGGAGCTTGCCGGACGGCACGGAGCATCAGTGCTCTCCATCGCAGACACTACAGTAACGAAGCGCCATACCCGCAGCCTGAAAGACTTCTGGGCCATTGGCGAAGAAACGGCGGAGCGCCACGGCAAGACGATGGACCGCAGCGAGTGGCGGCTCGTCATCCACGCATACATCGCCGAGACGAGGAAGGAGGCTATTGAGCAGGCCCGCATCGGGGCGTCCAAGTTCCAGCGCGACTACTTCGAGACGCTGATGGGCCACGAGCCGATTTTCGACGGCCCTGCCGACAAGATCATAGACGTCGCAACTGAGTCAGGCAGATGGGTAGTCGGTACGCCCGACGATCTGATTGCGGCCATCCATCGACTCGACGAGGATAGCGGTGGATTCGGTGGGCTGCTCATTGTCGCAACGGAATGGGGCAACAGGGAGCAGGTGAGGAAAAGCTACGAGTTAATCGCCCGCTACGTCGTCCCGCAGTTCCAAAACTCTTTGCATAGTCTGGCCGCGTCGGAACAATGGGCCATCGAAAAGCGCGACCAACTCAAGGACATGCGGACCGAGGCACTCAAGAAGGCTGGCTCCGATTACGAGGCGCGACGTAACGATCAATCATCGAAGTAGCGAGTGACTCGCCTATAGCCCAAGTACCAAATCCTACCTGGAACCGGTACTAATAGTCGCTGTTGCCATCCTCGCCGTCGGAGTTGATGATTCGGTGAATGTTGGGCGTAAAGGCCTCGTCGTCGCCCGGCTCGGTGTCGTCGTCGGACCAGTCTTTTGCATCGTTGATACGCTTCGCCTCGGCGGCACGGACATCCTCACCAAGCTCCTGGCCCAGCACGGAGGTTGGAATATACGCGCCCGGTGGGGCCTTCGGCGGGAAAGAGACGATGCTCGCTTGGGACGGGTCCTTGTACGTCTCACGAATGATAATCGTCATCTTGTGATCATCTACGCTTTTTACTGTCGCCTGGTACCGGTTTCCGACGCTCATCAGGCGCTTGAGCCGCGATGCGATCTTCGGCTCGACCTGCCCGAGCTTGTCACCAGATGTAGCGTCGGTCACGTTCACCCGTCGGTTGTCCAACTGAAGGGTTACGTCGTCACCGGGACTCATCTGTACCAGAATTTTCGCCTGGGCAGTGTTCACAAGCGACGAAACGCCTGTCTTGCCCGACTCTTCGATGAAAGCACGCGCGGCCCCCTGGTTAATCACATGATGCCGAGGGAGTTCGTCGCCGAGCTGCTCCAACCGATCGAGGTTCTTCTTAGCGATGGTGTTGTACGGCGAAATCTGCAGCACCCGCTGGAACGCCGCCTTCGCCTCGCCGATGTTGCCGATCTCCGTCAGCGCCTTGCCCATGCGGTTGTACGCTTCCAGATCATCGGGAAAGTCCTCGATGAGGGACTGGTTCAACGCCACGGCGTCGGGCCACTGGTTTTGCATCGCCAGCGCAACAGCCCGCTTTGCTCGGTCTTTCCTCGTCTTCAGTTTGTCTTCGATCTGTTGATACACCATTGCCAAAACTCCGAAATG
>Ga0302133_10000896_pt1 | contig 18851 bp, 17 predicted proteins | sample CB9_331_MG_FD_203121 | JGI IMG/M metagenome (GOLD analysis project Ga0302133, IMG submission 203121) | Marine microbial communities from Western Arctic Ocean, Canada - CB9_33.1 | ecosystem: Environmental > Aquatic > Marine > Oceanic | place: Canada: Western Arctic Ocean | collected 2017-09-19 | reverse complement strand
TGTTGGGTGACTCGGACAGGAACACCTGATCCACGTCGCCCGCGCCCTCCAGCCAGTCTAGCGACCCGAGGCTGTAGAACCGCTCGCCTGGGATAGCCGGGATGACTTGCCGGTAAGACCGCCGCGAAATCTCCAGCGCGTCATCTAACGCTTCCTTGAACTCGGAATACACGTAGTCACGACGATCCATGACGATGTACGGCTCAAGCTTGGAGTCCGTTCGGGTGAGGTAGGTCGCCTGCCCTATCGAGTCGTCCCACGCCGTGATGAGCGTTTGCCGCGAAGCTTCATTTGGCGCTTCTGGGAAAATGATGCGAGCGTTTACATACGCCTGGTCATCGCCAGTCGTGTCGATCAGGCCAGGGAGGATCGCGGTCGTGGTCGTGCTTGCACCAATGGTACCCACCTGGGCACCCATCATCCTCGCAACTGTCTGGATTAGGGTTGCACGATCAGTCATTTATGCGCCCCTGGTCGGTTCCGTACCCACGCACTGGACGTCGAATACCGCGCCACCAGTCTGCGTTGCCGTAATAATGGTAAACGCATAACAGCCCGACAACTCTGGGACGGTAGTGACCCAGCCGCCAGTCGAAATGGCGACTGCGACTGTTGCGCCAGCCGTGTCTTTCAGGAGGCGAGCCGTCGCGCCACGGTAAGGGGTGACATTGAATGTCAGTGTGGAACTGGTGAGAGTGCCGACACCGATGCGGACAACTGATCTGCCCCCGCACGGAATATCAAGTGTCGCTGTCTCGCCGGTGTCGATCGTCGCCTGGCCCGCGACATAGCCATGAAATGCAGATCCCGTTGCTGGCGACTTCTGAATAAATGCGGTTGTAGTCGGCATCTTGCGCCCCCCTTACTGGTTACGGCGTCTTGGTTGAATGAAGTGGGTGGAGTGTCAGTCCTCCACCCACACTAATCGCTACGCGACTGTCGCACCTTCGTCCAGTGGGATATAAAACATGTCCCACTTAACTGATCCGGTGTTACTCGCCGAACAGGTGAGGTCGATTGTCCCCTCTGACAGAATCAGGTTCCCCTGATCTACTGCCATCAGCATATTATCCGTCATTGCATTAGCAATGGTGCCAGTGATGCCATAGAGCGTACCAACCGCATCAGCAGAGACGTTCAGGTTGGCGCAAATGTCCGTGCTGGCACCAGTTGCCGTTGGGTTGAAGGTCAACTTGACGTTGTTGGCCTGCGTTTGGATGACCGTCGTGACCTCACCGATGATGCTCACCAGCAAGATACGACCGCCAGTGACCGTGTACAGCGCCCCAGCCGCAGTCTGCGGCAGAGTCGCCGTAGCCCGTGCCACATGGTGCCATGCCGTGTCACCAGCAACTGGAAGATCCAGCGCACCCGTACCAAGCGCCCGAAGGGAGATGCCAAGTGTAGGGTTTGCCATCCTCTACTGCTCTCTCGCCATACGGAACGCACCGATGATGCAAGTGTTTGCAGCCACAGTCAGACGCACGGTGCCGTTACTCTGGACGAACTGACCACCAGGAACGGTAATCAGCGCCACGTCTCCAGCTCCAATTGCCTGAGCTGAACCAGCTCCAATCCCACTCACCATCGACGGCGGGTTGTCCCCAGCGTCAAACGTCACCGTCGCTGCGCTTGCCGCATAAACGGAAATCACCAGGTCCGAACTGTCGCCAGCCGCTGCGATAACAGCAGTATTCGTGGCAACAACAGACTCGATGTCGGCTGCGGCGGTAATCACGTCAGCCGAGATAGTCCCGGCCACAAATGGGGTGATCGCTACTGCGATGTCAGCCATTTAATTTAACTCCTTCCTTCAGTACCTGTTATGCCCGGACGACTTCAACGGTAGCCAGTTGATCCGCACGGATCGCCTTGGTACCGAAGACATCAAGCCCGAGGTGCAGGTCAGCAAAGTCTTTCTGAAGACGCTGCGTCTCGAAGTTCGTCAACTGACCAGCAAACGCCGTAGCGCGTGACCAGCCAGCAAGAACGTCGCGGTACGCAGCACCAGTGGACCCAACCGGGCACTGGTTGGACTTGAAGATTTCAAGGCCAGCCGCAGAACGACCAATGTAGCGTTCGCCATAGGTGCGAAGGTTTTCAGTCGTACCGAAGGACGACTTACGCGGGTCAACGACCAGCATCTCCGCAAAGAACGGCGGGACCACAACGAATCGGAACCCACCGTTGGGGCCGCCATCGGACTCCATCGACGGCTGACCACCCGCTGCCGGGGTGTCGGACTCGTCTAGAACAGTCGCCAGTTGAGCCAGAAGCTCGTAAGCGTCTGCATCTGCCGCACCAGTACCAACCGAGAACGTGCCGAGGTCGTTAGCCGTAGCCACCCCAGCCTTCATCGCAGTGGCAATTGCCGAGTCACGCGACTTCCGCAGCTCGTACGTCGCCACCGAGGACTGCTCCTCGACGAACGACGGTCGCACCTGCTTCATGTCGAGGTCGTACACCGCGAACCCGAACGAGTTCTGGGTGTCGATCACAAGTTCCTGGCCAGCAAGCACCAGGTCTTCAGTGGTAATCGGCGTGCCTCGCGTGTACGAAGCCACCGTTACGCCGGTCGTGGTGACGATACGCACCTTGTCGCCGGCCTGGGTAATGTCACCCTCATATTCGCGGGTCGTCAAACCGTAGAATACAAGCGGCGTCCGCATCTGCCGAAGCAGTTCTGGATGCCAAATCGTGGGAATGCCAGCAGCACTCCCAATACTGTCGCTAACAGTCATATTACAACCTTAGAGCGTCACTTCGGCTGCCTACCGCGCCAGTCTCGCCACAACGCACGGTCCACGTCGGGCAAGTAAGACACTTCAGCAACTGTCATTTGACTGAATTTTTCATCTTGGATGGGATTGGGCGCACCAATCGGAGCAGTGGGTGGCGAATCTTTTTGCTGGAGCGCAACTTCTCGCGCTACCAACTCAGCATCCGCCAGTCGTGAAGCCTCAGTGTTCAGCCACTGCTTCAACTGCGATCCATCTGGTACGTCCTCGGGAGAGGCTTCGGCGAGCGTACGTTTAGACACCGTGTCACGCATCGAAAGCAGCATCCGTGATGCTAGCGAGTCGATGTCAGACGGGTCGTCACGGTATTTGGCAAGTGCTTCGGCAAGTAGGGGGTCTTCGGACATGCCCATTTCGGCAGCCGTCGCCCGTACCCATGCTTCACCTGTATTGCCGAGTGCATCCAAATGCGCCAATTCTGAGAGGGCATTAAGCTCTCCCAGGTCGTCAGGATTCACATCGTCGGAATCAATACCGTACTTCTGTAAAAACTTTGACGTTCGGCGTTGAACGCTCTCGACAGTCCCTAGCCTGCGGCGTTCTTCTGCCGCATAGCGATCTCGCTCACTCTTTCGCATCCGGTCTTCAAGACTTAACCCGTCGCCATTCTTGCGTTCCCGCAATTGAGCGATCAAATCGTCATCAGATACATCGGCATGCCAAAGCGGTTCAGAAACCTCCGCAACCGTACCCTCATCTACTGCGCCAGCCACACCCTCGTCACCTTCGGGAACCAGACCACTTGGATCGGTTGCCGGCGTGCCGGGATCGACTTCTGTAGCGTCAGCAGCGGGATCGGAAGCAGTCTGCACTGAAACCATCCTGCAACTCCCTCAACTAAACCCCCCACAACACACGAAAAAGCCCCAGCCTCCAGAGAGACCAGGGCTTCAACGAGCCAGCGTGGGGGTCCGCGTTGAACTGATTGTGCGCCTATATAACTAAAAGCGTCAACCAGAACGGACGGCTATAGGAAGTCCACACCCACGCCTTGGGCACGACGACCTCGTGAGTGTGACTCCAGGGGTATCAAGCATCGCGACCAGCGACCCACAGTAAGGACACTTCACTGGATAGAGGCGCGTCTTGACGGGCGTGGAAGACAAGGTGCTCATCTAACCCCCGCGGGCTGAGCAGTTGACGTTAGCGAACGAATCAGGTCTTGCTGGTCCACCGTCGGGCTCCATTTAAGCGGATCGTTCCACTCAAGTTCAGCATCCTTATTCCACCTGGCTAATGCCTCATTGGGATTTCTGCGAATCCAATTTACCCTATGTTGATTGCGGATATAAATATATTCCTGCCAGACAGGAAGGCCATTAAGAATTTTCTGCAATTCGTTTTGAACTTGTCCTTCCTCCATCTTAGTGCCGTCACTATTCCGCAACGTTCGGAGTTGCGAAAGATAGTATTCTTCCTGTGCGGCACGCCATTCACCAATGTGACGGTATTCCGACAGATCGCCTAGAGTCGGAATCTTTTGCACCGACAACCATGTTTCTGGAGAGATAGCCCTGAACTGTTCATCAGGAGTGAAATGAGAGGTGTCCCCCGTCTTAACTTGTTCCGATATAGTTCGTTGGGAACCACGTCCACCAATTAATCCTTGCACAAGACCGCCCGCTGCCTCTGAAGCAGCTCCACTAACATCACCGCCCTGCCCTATGCGAGCGGCCCGTTGACCCGATTCAACAAGATCAGGAACAGCGAAAGGAACTAAACGCTGGAGGATGTCTTCTTGCCCTGCCCTCGTATCGAACCCCAGTTTCTCACCCTCAAAGTTCTCCCCGAGTACCCAATCCAGACCAGCACTAACAACCGGCGCTGACAAGAGTGCCCTGGCACGGTCAGTAATACCTTCCACATCGCCAACAGGATTGGAAGCAAGAGACGTAACCCCAATCGCTAACCCAAGGAGTGAATCCATCCCCCCCAGCAACGACCAGTCTCGGCCACCCATGTCCATCACACGCATAAAGTTCGGGTTCTTGTATTCCGCATCACGAGGGTCGAACGTCGGCCCCTTTTTGCCCGAAAATGGGCGGTAATCAGTCTCCTCTCCACGAAGTTCGTTAGTTAGAATAGTCATCGTTGTCCCGATCGCAAGATAGCGACCAACGAGACGCCTTGCCATTCGACGTTTCAGCGGATCCTTTGAAGCGAGTTGCCCGAGTGCCCGAACTCGTGACATGAGATAACGCGGCGCAAATTGTGTCGCTTCGCCCCAACTACCAAATGCTCGCTGCGGTGTCCATCCACTTACGCGGTTTGCACTTTCGGCGGCAGTTTTTAACTCGGCTCGCGTCATCTCACGGCCAGTACGAAGCATATGCTCAGCGGCGAGTGTGTCCGCAAGTTCGAGTCTCATCGTGTCGCCAGCTACACCAAAGCTACGGTCAGCACGGGTCACAATGGACTTCGGGATAGCAAGTAATTGCTTGATTACCGGAGCCCCCATTGCTCTAGTAGCCGCATCAGGAAGGCCCTGGCCTACCTGGAACTCAGTTGCGGAAGAACCCAAATGGAGTCCACTAGCAGCCCAAGTCTCTGTCGTGGGCCGGCCTCTTGCTACCGCCTTCTGGTCGAAGGCAATGAAAACGTCACCCAACACCTCGGGACCTGAGTTAGTCAACGCCTTCACCGTAGGCTTAAGCATCGCATATCCAGACGCGGGGCTGGCGGCAATACCGACAGAGCCCTGGATCCCAATGAATGATAGCTCGCCCGTTGCCTGCACGCCCCGAAGGGTTCTATTGAGAAGCATAAGGGCCTCACCAACTTGGCCCTGGTCAAGATTCTCACTTTTGAGAGTTCTTGCTACTTCGGCAGCCCACTCCGCAGGGAACGAATAGGGTTCCAGCCCAGCGAGCCCTTTAATCTGTTCCTCTCCTCGTGGGGGCTTCGCCGCCTGTTCCTTGGCGGCCTTATAAGTCTTCTCAAAGGACTCAAGCCGTGCGCGGAGAGCGGAGATTTTATCCTCCGTAACAACATTTTTACTGCGAGCAGTCGCCGCACGTTCTCTGGCGGAACCAGCCTGCCTAACGGACCTGTCTGTTTCCCTTGTTAATATCGCCAGCTCTTTTTTAGCCACCTTGATTTGGCTGTCAACGTCGCCTGCCGCACGCAACTCTGAAATTGAAGACCTAACGTCAGAATCCGCAATCTTCTTTAATTCTGTGAGTTCATCAACATAGCCTTCTGCGGCAGAAAGCTCAGAGTCTTTCTTGACTGCCCGATCAGCCAGTCTTCCAATCGAAGCCATTACACGCTCCGACGCTCCGAGCAGTCTTTCGTACTCACGGTTTGATGTTTTTACCGCCCACTTTGCTTCGGGGGGGAGATCAGTTTGCTTCCCTCCCCACGCCATGACCCCATCCTTGCCAGTCATCGCATCAGCCTCATCAACTGTTTTTCTGAGATCAGACACGAGCGAGTCAAGCTCTCTGTCGGCCCGACGCGCTTCGCCGCCTGTCGCTTTGCGCCTGCCTTTCGCTCTTTCAAGGTTCTTAATAATCGAATTTGCAGTGCTTATGGACTGGCGAAGCGCTTGACGCGCCTCTTTAGTGAGTTCATTGGCTGAGGCCGCGTCTGGAAGTTTATCGAGGCGAGCAGCCGACGCTTCTCCGAGGTTCAGTAAGCGAAGTGCGGTTGCGTTATATTTTGCGGAGTGTGCCTGGGCCTCAAATTCCCTGGCGCGTTGGTTGTCCTGTATCTTTTTTGCGGCTTTGAGCGCCCCACGGATTGCTTTCGCTTCTTCAACAAGTGCAGGGCTAATACGATCCGCAGCGGTAGTCGCAATGCGCCGCCCTGACGCATCTCTCTGTGCAATAAAATAGTTCGCTGTGTGCTGGTCGAGGATTTTGGAGCCACGACGCCTGATTAAACTTTCGATCGCATCCTCAACTGACACATAACTCCAGCCCGCGTCTATGCCCTCTGCCTCGGACGTAAACTTAGCTTCTCGGTCTTCAGACCCCCTCCTTTCTCGGGGACTCCGCCCGCCTCGTTTCGGAGGTATGCCTACGTCGGCCAGCCCTTCGACCTCCGCGCCACCGCGCGGAATGTAAAACCCACCATTCGGATCAACATCAGGGCGCGACCCGATTTCAAGGCTGGAGGGCCTTCCAGTTAACTCGGACTGCATCTTCGCTACTTCATCAAGCGCCTCGCGATACGGAGCAAGCAGATCACGTATGCCCTCTAAAGCCTTCAACTGCCTTCGGTTCAGATAAGGCGCGTACTCTGGCAACCGGGCAGCCACATCTCGTAACGTTGGCGCGCCTGGGACTCCAGCCACCTTGCCCCGCAAAGCGGGAATCCGCCTTGCTCCCGCTTCACCAGTAAATGTAAAACCTGAATTTCTCATCAACGATTGAACTTTGTTTGTAGCCACTGTGACCCGACTGTTAGCAGCTCGTTTACCCCCAGCACGCGCGAGCATTGCAGGGGTTACAATCGGGTCATCTGCTCTGAATCGCCCTTCCTCTGCCACGCGCTCTGTCCAACCGCGCTCACCTTTTTGAATGGGTTGGAGGCCAAGCAGTACTTCCACTTTCGTGGAGGAGAATGTGTCGGGGTTCGTCGAGTACGACGAAGGCTCGACCACAGCGCGGGGAGCAACAACATCAAGCGAAGGGCCACCGGCACGAACAGCACCTGCAGATTGAGGAGCAACAACATCAAGCGAAGGGCCACCGGCACGAACAGCACCTGCAGATTGAGGAGCAACAACATCAAGCGAAGGGCCGCCGGCACGAGAAGCACCTGCAGACTGAGGAGCAGCAACATCAAGCGAAGGAGCCCCGGCACGAGCCCGAGCAGCACCCCTACCGGCTGCACCAATCGCCGTTGCTGCACCCACGCCTGACCCTAAGCCTGCCCCTAGCCCAACAGCAACGCGCGCCCAAGTGGGCGCATCCTCTGGTAAAAGATACTCATTAGCTGCCTCACTACCTCCTCGCGCGGCACCTGCAAAGGTCGCTTCCGCAGCAATGCGAGTAAGCGGATTTCGACTAGCAGAAACCGGCTGGAGTAATGATGACGCTACCTTAGCGGCCTTAATCCCTCGCCCAGCGCGCAAGACGCCTGTCGCAAGTGGACCACCAGCTAGTGCGGCTAGATAGTTTGTGGGGCGAGTCGCTTCCTGAAGTCCAATGTTTAGAATTTCGTCAAGCGGGCCGCGCATCTCAGGGATTTTGAGGCCGAGACGTTCAGAAATCGGACGGTCGATTTCTGAAAGTACAGCTCCGACTGTCCCAATCGCTCCACGGCTCTGCCCTTCATTAGACCGGGCAATCTGCGCCGCCAAGTTCGTAGTATCGCGCGTGAGCTGGGATGGGAGTTGCCCTCGGTTTACCCGTAAGGCATCGACCTGAGACACCATCTTCGGCGTAGCCCAATTCAGTTCGGGATACTGCTGACTCTGGAGCGCATTCCGTCTGTCATACCATTGGCGAGGTTCAGATCGCATTAGGCAGTCCTTCTCACTCCACCAGCACGTTCAGTAATCCCTGCCGGAGCCAATGCCGCCGCACGCCGGAGAAAGAGGTCTTGTGGCGTGCCAGTACCAAGTGCCGAAAGGCTAGCCCCCAACTGCTGGACGATCCGGTCCGTACCTGGAGCACTCACCTCAACGGGAGTAGGGGCACGGCCCTGAGCCTGCCACGGAGTCCCGGTCAGTGCCCGCTTGAGAGCTTCATTCAAGAAGTTTCGCGTCCCCGTTTGGTCAGTAGGTCTGGCCGTACCGAAGATCGTGCCCTTATCAAACACCCCGCCCAACTCCATCGCGCCGAAGCCCATCCCGGCAAGGTCCGCGGCAACGGAATCTTCAGGGAACTTGCCGCCCTTCTTCATCGCGCCGATCTTCACTGACCCTGACTTCAACTCACGCTTCAGTTTCGTGCGCTGCTTCGAGGTGAGAGGCGAACCCTTCGACAACAGGAAGTTCACCTGCTTCTGAGATTTCACCATCCCGCCATGCTCCATACCGGGCAACGATGCGCCATCCGCAGCCGCTTTACGGAGGAAGTTCTTGACCTGATCGTGAGGGATGACCAACGCCTCGCCAAGACCGAGCGGGATGTGCAGCTCTGCACCCTTCTCGTCACCAATGTACGCACCCGAAGCAAGGCCACCGTCTGCCATCGTTTCAAAGCCTGGATTGCCCGGATAGCGAGGATCATCGAGCACAGACTGAGGAAGCTGGGTTAACTGCGCGCCCGCATTCATCCCGCCATGCCGATTGGTATAATCTGCGCTCGGAGTAACCGCAGCCATCGCACTCTTGTATTCGTCGCTACCAGTCCCAAACCCTTCGCCCATCAACCTAGAGTGCTCGCCCCCCATCGCAGCCACGCGCAGCGCCCCCACGTCCGCTGACTCCTTGAGCGGACCCCCCGGACGCTGAGGGAGCGGTACCGCACCACCACCACCTGTCGGCTGGTAGCCGGGGTAAGCGGCCCCTAATTCCGGGACTGCGTACTGACCAGGGGTCGTGAACTGAGGGGTCGCGATATTCGGCAACGGCGTTGCCGTAACAGGGTTGAATGTGAGGAAGTTCGGATCTTTCGCCGCGTCCGCACGTTGACCCAGCAGGTCCGTGAGCGGGACGAGGCTCTCCCCCGTGAAGAAGTCCTCACCACCCGCAAGGCCCGCGTCGAGACTGCCGAGGTTGGGGTTGGCAAGCAGCCTTGCCGCCAACTGACCTCGCGACCCAGCGTCCTGAGCGGTAACGCCGATATCCGTCGCTAGTTGAGCGCGACGCGCGTCCTGGACTTCCATTCGGCGCTGATTCTCAACGTCAGCCTGCATCTGACCAGTGGCATTGAACTGCTGCGCCGTCTGCTGCAACTGCTGGTACTGAAATGAAAGCTCTCTGCCAGAGCGCACCGAGCTGTCCAAAGCCATCTCAGTTTGGAGGACTTGGGCATCGCGGCCCATCTCCACTTCGACCGCGAACTTGTCGCGCAAAAACTCCTGCTGGACACGGTTATCTGCCCGAGCAGCATTGTTGTTGTAAATTTCCGCATTGATTTGCTGCTGAGTTTGCGCGCGAGTCGCTGCGTTCTGATCATACGTAAACTGCTGCTGCGCCCACAGTTCCTCTCGGCCCCTCTCCGATAGAACTGTCGCTGCGGTTACATCTCTACCGGATAGGGCTGTCGCCGCAGCCGCATTTGCCGCAATCGTGCGCTCGTCACGAGCCGCTACGTCTATTGCTTCCTGCACAGCCGCTGCAGTGTCAACGTCAGCCTGAAGCCCAATGTTAGAAGCAGTAGCAGCTATTTGAGCGGCTACATTGGCACTTAGGGGAGCTGCGCGACCTGCATAGTCAGACCCCTTGGTAGGATCGTCGCGCGAAGTGTCCCTTGGAGTGACGGTAATATATTGCTCACCCGCAGCGTGGATGAATTGGTTCCAATCGGGGTTTAGGACGCGGACTGACGGCAACTCGTAATCGCGACGATTCCCATTACTGTCTATCCAATAGGCCGCCCCATCGGGATAGTACTCCGGCTCCAGTTTCGCTAGGGAATCCTTATGTTCAGCTATTTCTCTTAGCGAGAGGGGGTCGGAGGCTCCTGTTTCACCTGCCTGTCTGTACGAACCATCAGGCCAAATACTTAAGCCTTCAATCTTTTCCTGCGCCGTGATCTCCATCGGATCAACCTCGGGGGGTTTAACTCCGGTGTATGGAAGTCCGCTTATTTGCGTACCCCCAGTGGTAAATACAGGAGGCCCCTCTGTGTTGTAGCCATCAGGCAGATTAACCAACTGGGCGCCACCGCCATCATTATTAGTGGCTGGTGGCGTCGGCGCTGGCGTCGTGTCGTAATTTTGGGGATTATTCGCAATATCGCTCAGGGACGCCAACAAAACGTCATTAATGTTGGCATCTGCGATATTTACAGTCGCAAAATACAGTCCGCGTGCAATGTCTTCATCCGAAACGTATCTTTCCTTCTTGAAATAGTTTTCACCCAGCAACTGGTGAATGAGAACGGTCAAGTCCTCAGAAGCTCCCGCAGTAGATCCGCCTGCCTTAAGCCGTTCGTTCAATCGTTTTATAATTGCGTCACGGCGCTGTTCGTCAGGGACGGCCTGCGCCGGCAGCATACCCTCACCGAAAAACATCCCTGCGTTCCCAGTATCTGCAGGACGAGGAGCTGAACGTGGTTCTAGTGCAAAGGGTGCAGCATCAGATCTGTCTTCGGTACGCTGTTTTAATGCCGGAAGTCTAATGTCACCCTTTGAGCTGACCACACCAGCATCTAGTAGTATCTGTTGAGCCTCTTGGTCACTTGCGGCCTGACCCTTACCGGGTGAGGTGCGCGCGTAAGATGCATCGAAAAGATCCCCCCAAATACTTTTCCTCGTCCATTGGCCGTACGGTTGGTGACCAGGCGGTGGCGCAGGGTGAGGAGTAGTACGACTGAACTCCTCAATCAGTTGGTTGATCCATCCAGGATTACCATACTGGCGACCAGTTTCGATGTCCTTCGTTACCCTATCGATGTCCTTCTGAAGCTGGGCAATAACTACTGCACGCCCAAGTATCGCAACATTTTCTCTGATCTCACCGATAGCTTGAGAGTCGCGCAATGGGTTGGCAAGCGCAAGGTCGAGGAGTTCCTTTGCTGTAATCGTCGGTCCTGCCATTTGAACTTCCTTACTGCTGCGCGGGCGGGCCAACACCCGCTGTGAATACGGGCGTTTCTACAATGTCGCGTTCATACTCTGCGGCATATTTCTCAGCAAGTTCGGGGTTCACGGTATTGAGCATGCTCAACTCTCCACTATCTCGCATGTTGAGGAACGCCAGAACGCGCTGCTCACGACCCAACTTCACGTCACCATAGGTGTAACCATCAGTCTGCATCAGTCCCGTTACGCCCTTGAGTACACTCATGACGTACCCAACGCTCCACTCCTCGACCGCAGTCAGCATGTCAGCACTGAGCGGGCTACCCACGGGGCGACCGACCAAGTTGCACGCCAATTGTATCCGCCATGCCCATGCCCGGACGGACTATCCCCACCGCGTTAGCGATGCTGGTGTCGCCCTGCGGACCAATCGGCGGCTCGCCCGGAGCCAACTGCTCTGGTGCCCCACCCATGTACGGCTGCGGCAACATCCCCGGCTGGGGGGCCGTGCCCGGTGGCATGCCCGATCCCGGCGGCATACCCTCACCGGCAAGCATCCCTGCGTTCATTTCTGCACCCATTTGGGCCTGCTGCGCCGCTTCAGACTCCATCACCATGTCTTGAGACTGTGCCCGAGCTGCGTTTTCGCTCCATTCAGGCAGTTCTACGGAAAGGCGACCCATCACACGCTGAGCAACTAGCGATAACAGCGATGATCCAGGGAGTGGCTGCCCAAAGAGCAGAGAATCCGCGACCATCTGTCCATAAGACGCGATCGTGGCCGCGTATGCGTCCTGCGACCGTGCGCCATTCTCGAAATACTCTTCGCGAGTACACAATCCGTCTTTTAGGCGCGTCTGCCACACCTGATCCACCACAATCAGGTCTTCAGGGGTGTCCAGCTCAAGCTTCACCACCACAGAATCAGTCAGATCCTTCGGCGAAAACTCGATCAGGCCCCGCATTTGACGCGAATTGTACTGCTGGCCCGGCACATCCCAGAAATACACGTCCGTATCCAATTGCCGTAACCAGCCGTGCATCATCAGGATCGCTTCGGTGATCCCGTAAGCGAGATTGTCCGCCGGCTGACGTAGCGCCTCCTGCGCCTGACCAATCAACTGGTGAACCTGCCATGCTGGAGCCGATGCGCCCGCAACACCCTGAGAAACAGGAGGGGGCATGTACAAATCGAGCCGATTGAACATAATCTCGATCGCATGGTCGAGATCAGTGGCATTAATCGTCAACTGCTTCACATTACCGGGATAAGCGGCGATATCTTCGGGATTCATGCCCGGTGTCGGTGCCGATTGGACGGCAACAGGCTCCCCGTCATTGCCACGCAAGGTCGATCCGTTGCTTAGCTCCACCACGAAGCGCGGCGTCGCGTTCCATACCGCAATATTCGACCTCATGGTCAGCATCTGGTTGATATTCGGGACGACCGCGTACAACGGGTCGAGCGGGCTCATAAACTCGTAATCGGGAAGGTCAATATCCCCACGAATACAAGGAACCTCAATCAACGGGCACGAAGCAACGCCCCGAATACTACAACCGTGCTTCCCACGCCAAATTTCGCGCCCGCCCTGCACTTGATTTGGGCCTGAAACGAGGTAAACCAACTCTTCACGGTCCATGTAAGTGATAAAAGAGAACTGTGCAGTCCCCTGCACGGGGTACCCGTTCGGTGCTCCCTGCGAAATGCCACCGATGATCTCGCCCTTTTCGTTCATCATCAGAGAGTACGCGGCAGGATTCCCGTCAAAATCCGCGTCATTCGATGCCGCAGCACGAGCCCACGCTGATCCAGGCCCAAATGTGCTGGCACTGACCGTCTCAACGACCGCCGCCCATTTCACACCCTCCGCGTCCTTTTCACGCAACACCATGTCACGCGGGAGTGACCGCACCATGAACAGGCCCTTGCCTGCTACCTTCTGGTCCCGCATCGCCTCTTTACGACGTCCAGCCCAGACATCGCCACGTTCCGCGTGGACCATCTTGCCAGTCTTAGGATGAGCCATCTTTGAGGGGGCGAGTTTCCCGCCACCCATCAGCTCAGCCACACTGTCATCGGTCAGGTCAGTGAAATACTCACGGTCAGGCAAGCCATACGCCAGATCCCGCGGCAGCACCAGCATGTACCCCGCGCCACCCACAACCATCGCTTCCGCAAGACGCTGGTGCTCACCACGCCCGCCCGCGATCGCACACGCTTCCTGCCACAGCTCCGCATCGAGCCGCTCCTGCTCGCCAGACAGTTTGTCCAGACGGTCAGTAATCTTCTTCTTGTTCGTTAACGGAACCACCGTGAACTGAGGGAGGTTCGTAGAAAGCCGACCCGTGTAATGCTGAACCGCTTTCGCTGGCTCACCAAGCGTTGACCGGATAATCATCTGAGACTGGTCGAATGGGGCAATGACGTTCGTGCCCGTGTCGTTACCAGTGAGGTTCGCGGAAATCACTCGCGAAATAATGGCCCGGCGCGACTTCATCTTCGCGTTTACACGCGAGTACGCCTGCTCGGTATCCCGAAGGCGACCCAAAATGGCCTTGTCTGTAATCAGTGGCTCAGACAATCGCGGCCTCCTGGTGAATCCGCGCCTTCGCACGATGCAAACCTAACGCCTGACTGGGGCGCTTCGATGTCAGCGGAATACTCCACCCACACTCACAATCAGACGAGGCCTTGTCTGCTGGCAGGGCCTGGAATTCAGGCCAGTCACGCTTCGATACACACGAACGCCAATGGAGCATGTCTTGCCCCGTGAAGTCCGGGAACCGCAGGCAATTATGACACCTACGATCCGTACGCATGTAAATACCCATTAGGTCATCCTTCGCGTGAGGGGCTTGCCCCGATTGTACGCCCCGTAAGGTAGCTGCACGCCCACCTCTCTCAGCTCATGGACCGCCATACTCGTCGTGTCCACTGCCTCGTCATGCGCTCCGTTCGGGAAGCTCAAGTGCTCATGTACCCATCCATCCAACCACGGGGCCTGACAAGGGAGCACAACTCGCGATGCCTGAAACTCAGGACTCGCCTCGTCCGCTCGCGTCCACTTCGACCCCTTTGCCCGCACCGCAACAACTAAAATGCCAGTCTCACGACGCAAATCTGAAATCAACGGCTGCGCCCAGGTCGCATCCTCAATAAACATCGTACGCGCCTGCTGCTCGTAATATCGCTCGGCAAATACCGGCTTGATGTCAGCGTACTCAGCCTGACTCGACCAATAGTCAAGAACGTACTTGCTCAACCCGTCATATCCCCACGTCGCGATCGCGCTCGGGTCGTGACCCACGCCCTGCTTCCCACCCAGGTCCACCGTCTGAATCACACGCCATCGACGCCTGTCCTGCGGTAACGCGGTCGCACCCTTCGGACATCGCTCACCACCATGCCCGACACAGTACCGCCGCCGCATCCAGTCGGGCTTGAACACACCACCGCCAGCCGGCGTCGGGTTCTGCTGATACAACGACGCGAAACTGTTCGCACTAATCTCACCCTTCTCCACACTCGGCACTAAACCGAAAATGGGAAGCGTGTCACCCACTACTCGCTCCAACTGATCGCCAGGCTCCGCTACATACGGCAACCTCAACCGCGTCCAGTCACTCGCGCCGGCAGAATTTAAAATCCGCCCAATCGGGTCGTCCTCATGCCAGCGCGTACCCGTAACTAACAACACCCCGTCACGCTGAACTCGGGTACTGAACACATCCTGATACCACGACCACGTATGGTCCCGGACCAGCTCACTGTCAGCCTCCTCGCGCCCCTTGATCGGGTCGTCCAACACCGCTAACGTCCCACCAAATCCAGTCAGTCCCGTACCCACTCCAGAGGAGAGGAGACCGCCACCATCCTTCGTCCCCCAACGGCCCGCAGCACGATTGTCTGCACGCAACTTCGTTGGGAACGGATACAACGAACTACCTAAAATGTCGCGCACCGCTCGACCATGGTCAGTCGCCAACTCCTCACCGTACGACGAAATGATCACACCGTCGGTGGGATTTCTACCCAACCACCAGGCAGGAAATAACCGAGAGACATGCGTGCTCTTTGAACTACGCGGAGGCATCTCCACAATGAGACGCCCAATATCACGGCGCTCTAGTGCCTCAAGATGCTCGATCAACATCAACACATGCGGGGGCTGCTCGTAACTCGGCAGTGACATCAACGTCGCGAAGTCACGTAAACTCCTGCGCGCACATTCCGCATCCAAATACGCTAACGATGCCTCTAATGTCAATGTGCTCATGGCCGATAGTCTACCCCAGCATGGAGACTGCGGGCCATGCGGTGTAAAAATGGGAAAATTTTTTTGGGGGTAAGGGGAAGGCGGAGCGTTATGTCAACTAGGGTAGGAGTAGGTGAAATGTGCGGGCGGTGCCCATAGGGATCCGGAGCGCGCGCGCGAGGCCGGGCCGACCCCCCCCCGCGTCGCGCGTGCGCCCAGGCGCGCGGGCGAATCGCGCGACGTGCGCGACGCGACGCGACGCAGCGCGACGCAGCAGCGACGCAGCAGCAGCGACGCGACGCAGCAGCAGCGACGCAGCAATGTAACCCGTCAACGCTGGACCTATAACGAACGTGGTCCGCTTACACGGTCAAGCACTTGACGGCGTAGAATCTGTGCGCTCTAATTCAAATATCAACCGAGCGAACGCACTGAGGAGCACACCATGACACGCACCAACGACCAAAAAGCCGCTGATGAGATCTTTGATGCGCTATTGCATATCGATTCGTATATCTCCACCGGCACGATATCCGATCTGATGGCGACAAGGGCTGCGCTCCACGACGCCTTAGACGCTGTAGACGCGTACTTAGACGACCAGCCCGCCGACCTTCTCGAGGACGTGGCTAATGAGGTAGTGAACAGGAACGCACCAGCGTAGTCCGAGGAACGCGAGAATCCCACGGCAAACAAACGCACGAACTAAGGGTCACGAGAGGTTTAGACTATGATCCGAATAGCAGCAGTCCACCGTAAGATCGCAGCATGGCCTGAGCGTACTCACGTGCTATTTATGGGCGAGGGTAATAAGATTACCGGCTTTTACATGGACCGAGACACCTACACATCAATTCCCTTCGACGTTGAGGCTACTCCATGGAATTACCTACACCATGGACGCCTAATCCAAGCTCCGGCAGGATTCATGTACGTTCGAGCACGCTAACAACTAAGCGCCAGCCAGCAAAGGATCAACAATGCGGATACGTACCGAACTGTGGGATATCGGGATCGACTGGGACTCGACAGACACTTGGGGATCGGCAATGGCTGTAGCGTTCGGCGTCTCGCACGCTCTACACCATTCCGACGAAGAGGTGCCTAGCGATTGGGAATATAGAGACAGCCCTATCTGTAATGGCATCGATCCTGACGAAGATTATGCCGAGCAAGCGATCACGGAAGCAGTAGCAACTACCGATCTGACGTGGGATCGCGTGCGGGAAATTGGCTCGGTGATGGTCCGCTATTCCCACACCCTCGATGCGCGAGGGCTCAGCTACTAGCCTAGCGCCACACCAGCACCAGCACGCCACAGGCACGAACGACTAAGGATCGAAATTATGCAAACATTGAGACAGTACGAGATCGCGCGCTGCGCCACAGTCAGCGAGAATTACGGGATCACGCGCGCCGAGTATATGCGGCACTACCCCTACGGATCGCGCGTTGAACTGTGGGTCGGATATCTAGAACGTGAGACGCGCGAGGGTAACCCGATCACGCGCTACGTTGAGCAGTCGATCCGTAACACGTTCCCTGCGGAGCAGGCAGATCGTCAATTGTTCTGGTTCGCTCACAACGTCGATCTAGCACGCTCAACGGTCGCGTACAGTTAGCGCCACGCCAGCGCCAGCACGCCACGCCACAGCGTCCCCACCTAGCCTAGGTGGGGGCGCTTTTGTGTCCGGCGCTAGTCATCATCTGGTGGCGCTGGTAACTGCTCACGCAGCGAGTCACGCAGCGCCACAATGTCATCGTATCCCGTCCCGCTCGGCATCGCGATCACTTGCTGGACAACCGGCGCAGCATCCCTGAAGAGCGCGTGCGACCTCGCGATCAAGGCCAGAGCCGCGATCCGATCTCGGTTTTGGGTCCCGTCCTCCAGCACGATCGAGCAAGCTTGCTCGATAACCCAGGCGGCTGACCCAACGGCCTCGCCTAGCCGTTCCTCGACGATCTGCGTGGTGGTAGCCTTCAATCGGACGAGCTCGGACCTAATCACAGCATGTGCCAACAACCTAGCGCCCTCAGTTCGTGCGCCCTTTTCCCCATAACCCGCGCGCCTAACACTTTCTGTTGCGTTGCCAGTTTCTACGTAATGCTTTATGAAATCGGCCTGTTTGGTCGTTAGTGCCATACCCACACCCTATCAGCGCCGAAACCCGATCGCGTCCTACTATAGGACGCGATCTCACCATCCCGATCAAAAATCTGTCTCACTTATAACGATTCTATATAAAATCCCCCCGTTTCCCCATTGACACCTGTTCTGTGCCTGATAAGGTAGGTCCATCGAACACCGAATAGGTGTTCAGCAAAGGGACAAGGGTTTACACGATGGGCATCAAAGGCTACGCGACGGCTGTGGAAACTAGCGGCAACACGAAAACGGGCCCGATCTCGATTACTGAGGTGGCGCTCGCGAGCTGCCCGACGTCCTGCGAGGTCGCGCCAATCTGCTACGCGACTAAAGGCACGTTGAAATTTCACACTGGACAGATGGCGCGAAACGTTGAGGCTAGCGCCGAAGAGGTGACGCCTGAGATCATCGCCCAGGCAGAGGCGGACGCGATCTCAGACCTGACGGGTCGCCGAATCCTACGTTTACACGTTACGGGAGACTCGAAGACGGATCAGGCAGCTCAGATCGTGAGCGCGGCAGCGGATCGCCACACTGCCAAGCACGGCAAGGCCGCATTCACGTACACCCACGCATGGGGAACGGTGAAGCGCTCGAGCTGGGGCGGGGTCAAAGTCCGCGCGAGTGTCGAGGACGTCGCCGGCATAAAAACAGCGCGCGATATGGGTTATTCCGCAGCTATCGTGATTGACGAATTCCCGAACGGATCGAAATCTTTCATGATGGGCAGCGAGAAAATCACGCCATGCCCGGAGCAGTCAAAAGAGAACGGGCCAGATTGTGAGTCCTGCCGACTCTGCCCGGACACCGACATTACGATCGCATTCGCCAAGCACTAGCGTTCACGCATCACATCAACCCAGCGACCACCGAAGGATCGAACGACATGACCACCAAGAAAAACATCGCCCTCTCCGCCCTCGCCGCCTACCGCACCGTTCGGATCGCGCGAGAGATTGCCGAGCGCGACCTCGAAGGCGCAGAGGACGCACTCGACGCCGCCCG
>Ga0302133_10000891_pt1 | contig 18936 bp, 20 predicted proteins | sample CB9_331_MG_FD_203121 | JGI IMG/M metagenome (GOLD analysis project Ga0302133, IMG submission 203121) | Marine microbial communities from Western Arctic Ocean, Canada - CB9_33.1 | ecosystem: Environmental > Aquatic > Marine > Oceanic | place: Canada: Western Arctic Ocean | collected 2017-09-19 | reverse complement strand
ACTCCACTCACGGGATCTGATTGGTCTTTATTAGACGAAAAGATCGCTTGGAACGCCCAGACATCTGATAATGGAATTAAAGCGAACAATGTTTGGGAGGCTTCCGGTGGGAAAGTTCGTTTTGTGTTCCCGCCTGCAGGAGGCTGATAACGACTTAAGGCATCTGCCCTAATATGTGTTCAGATTCACCAGAAGTAGAGAAAAATAGGTTCCAGTTGGTACTGGAATCGGGTAACAAAGAACGTTAAATTCTCCTGTTCGAACAATCAACGGAACAAAGTTGAGAGAATAAGCATCGAGACTATAAGTAGATTCCGATTATTTACGCTGGGATAAGGCTGCTTCGATATGACCACTGCTAACAACTCAGAAAACAACCTAAGCCCTTGGCAGCCAGGCCAGAGCGGCAACCCTAGCGGCAGGCCCAAAGGCACCCGCGACCTAGCTGGCTATGTGCTTGAGGCCACTGATGGCGGCAAAGAACTGGTAGATGCCCTGGTGTCCATTGCCAGGGGCGTCATGCCCAACGCAGTGGCGCAGGAAGGCTCCAGGCCAAGGAAGGATCAGCAAGTGCGGCCAGCAGACCAGTTGAAGGCCATAGAGATGCTGCTAGACCGTGGCTTTGGCAGGTCGCCACAGCAGCTGGACATAGCCCATAATGTCTCCAGCAGGCCGCTGGAGCATCTTTCTGATGCGACGCTACAGCTGTTGGTTGAGAACGCCAGGCAGCTTGAGGAAGGTAGTGGTGTGGTGGTTGATGGCGACGGCCAGGTAGTTACGGAGTGGAAGCTGTGAAGCCATCAATAGGTTTGGCGATTCTAATTGGAACTATTGCATTAGTAGTTTTAGCTGGGTGTGGTGGAGGGTCAGCTACTGGTGGCGCAGACGGTGCTGGAGCGAGAGGTGTCAAGGATAGCCTGTTAGAACGAGCTACAGAGGCTTACAAGCATGTGGACGGGTCTGAATCTGGGTGGCGCAAGACTTATCAATATGTGAATCCTGAATTCCGCTCTCAGTGCAATGAAGACGAATATCTGAATGGGGTAATGTCATTAAGTACCTGGCTGCTGGGGTATGGTGCAGAATATAAAATAGAAGTACTACGAGCAGAAGAATAGGGATTAACTGGCACAGTAACTACAAAATTCATTGTAGAGAATGATTCGTCATCGGAAGAGGAGGAGGAAGATTGGTGGTTTATCGATGGTGCTTGGTGGAATGCTAGTTGGGAGTCATCTGATTTATCGTTAGATTGTCAAAATTATACGCCCGCTCCACTTCCAACTCCTGTGCTTCCATTTACAATAGCTCCTTTTCCTACAATGGCCCCTTACCCCACTATGGCTCCTTATCTCCCAACTCCGGTGCTTCCAGTTACAATCCCTCCTTTTCCTACAATGGCTGTTCCTGATACGCTAACTCCACTTCCAACTCCAATGCCGACGTATACCCCGAATCCTACCTACACGCCATACCCCACACCGACCAATACTCCTACCGTAGCACCCACTGCTACTTCCGTTGCGACTCAAATGCCTCCGGAGAATTCCACCGACAGTAACTACACCCTTGTAGTGGACCAAGGACAGGAGTCTTGGTCTGGGAAGACCGTCACTTTCCGCGTCGGTGGTGACCAGGCTGGCGAAACTGCGTTTTGGGTTCAGGGAGGTTCAACGTATTTGGATTTAACGGCATATTCGGGTTATAGCAAAGCTGTCCCAGAGATATATTCAAATACACGAATTTCATTCTTAGCACAGAGAGTTCCTCCCCATGTGTTCGTAGGCACTGCGTATTTAGATGGTGCCCCAGCCTTCGGAGGAACTGCGGTTTCTGCTTGGATAGATGGGGTTTTGGAGGCCGAAACGGTGGTTCACGAAACGGTAGCTTCTAACTTAAACAATTCGGCTTCAGCCAAGTTCAGTGTACTTGTAGATAATGGCAGCTTGGAGATCGTTTGGAAATTCAGCAATGCGTCGAGTAGTTGGACATTCTTTGATCCCAGTGTAGGACTATTGGTAGCAAGCACCCTAACCGATGTCACACCCGGTGACATAGTGTGGGTCAACGTAAGTAGCGAACAAAGCTTCCAATCGGGGACACTATCCCCAGGCTGGAACCTTATTTCTCTAGATTAAATATATCGACAGATTGCCGACATTTTGCCGACAAACTCCACGTAAATTGGTGGTACTCAGGGGTACTGGCAAGGAAGTAGACCGGCCATTCTAGCTACGGAATGGGAGCAAACGGGATGCGCTGTGACAGGGAAATACACGCTACGCAGAACTCCAAAACCAGTGGCCGGGGGTTCGAATCCTCCCGCTCCTGCCAATTTTTGGCACAGAAAAAGACCCTCGGTGATAGCCGAGGGTCTTTAGTTTTGCCGTTTTGCTAATAATTTGCTAACGTACCGATTCAGTCAAGTGTTCTTTAGCCTTGTGGAAGGCTTCATATTCGTCGACGGCGCATCAGCCGCACGGGCCTAGTTAATCCGCTATCTCTAATTAGGTTGACGCCGCATGAACGACCAGCGAAAAACCACGAACCAGCTACTTGAGGACCTGGAGCGAGAGCGGTTGAGTAACGCCACTTCGACCCTGCAGGCGGTTGTCGACCAGGTCTTAGACGCCAGAAGGTCAGTCCCGTCCGAGCGGAGCGTCCTGACCGCCATCACTGGGATCGATGCGGGCGGCAAAGGTTATTTCACCGAGCGTTTGGTTGCCGCTCTCTTGATATTTCCCACCAAATTTTATTCTGCGGGCGGAAATGCTCCACGATTTGCGCCAGGGAGTAGGAAGCTTCGGCTGGCGGCGTTGGTAATAGAGGGGCATGCAGTTGTAAGTGCGGGTAATTGAGGGCGGTCTCAAAAATCCAGTTCGGGCGAATGTCCGAACGCATCCACTCACTTTGCGTCACCAGTTCGGGTTGGAAGCCGACTATAAATAACCGTGACCTGCTCTGCGGGACAAAGCGTCGTGCATCTATTTTTAAAATATCGCACGAGTAGCCAAGTTCATTAAGCCACACGATTGTGGCGAGCAAATCCGCCCCGCCATTGGAGGTAGCGAATCCAGGGACATTCTCTAGAAGAATCCCTAACGGTTTGCGATCTTCCATTTCACCGATGATCCGAAAGAACTCAGCAAGAATGCTTGACTCATTTCCGTCTACCAGGCCAGCGCGATTGCCAGCTAATGAGAGGTCTGTACACGGGAAAGACGCGGTGGCAATCTCGACATCTGGCACATCAACGCCACGAATATTTCGGATGTCATCGAGCCTGAAGTGGGTGTCGGCGAAGTTGGCAGCGTAAAGAATACCTTTTTTTCGTCGATGTCATTAGAGAACACAACATTACAGCCGGCCTGTTCCAATGCAAATCGAACGAGCCCCACACCGGCAAAGAACTCGGCGACCCTTGGTCCGAGTAAACCTTCCGCACTCGCGGGTTAACTCCTAGTGAACGATATGGCTAGAATGTTAGCAAAGGCACATATGCCCTACAAGTACCAAAAGGCAGTAAGCTGGTCGCTTTGGTGACCTAATCTCCCCACCCCTTTCAGCCGAAAAATCCCGTCCGACACCAAGCTACTTCACCAAGGGTTAGCCGCATTTCAATGGGCTTTCCTTGGTTCACAATCTCTCGTTTCAGGCGCGAATATTTCCTCAAGCCCTGTACGGTGACGGAAACCACGGGTGCTAACTGGTCGGGCCTGAGAACATGGCTGAAATTTTCCACAATATTTCCGCCGCACACATCAGTCTGTCTACCGTCTACTAAGCCCCGGTAGGGGAGGCAGTCTGTTCCTTGGAGTGGTTCGTGGCGCATGCAACTAGGCCATATCGCTGTGCCACTGTACCAACAGCCCCGGGCAAACCCTGTGCAGTTAGGTGCTCTCCAGCAGCCAGGAATTCTTCTTGGTCATCGTCTTGCGTAGTGGAAAACTCTTCGATCGACAAAATCTATTTCGAGCGAGGAAGCCAACGCTTTTGCCTCTATTTCAGCCGAATTTAGGGTATCCTATGCTCTCGAAAACAAAGTAGTGCTGGAGGATTTATGTACATCGTCAATGTTCCATTACAGATCAAGGAAGGATTCAAAGATCAGTTTGTTGCCGGAATAAAAGAGAATGCCAGGCATGCTCAGAACGACGAACCAGGATGCCTCCAATTTAATGTTATTCAGGATTCGAGCGATACAAACAGAATATGGGTGTATGAGGTCTATAAAGACGAGGAGGCGTTCAAGGCTCATCAACAATCGCCATATTATCTAGAATTCAGGGCTATGGCCGACGAATGGCGAACCGAAACATCAGCCCAGGGTGCTGGAAGGGGCTGCACTAATATCTGGCCACCTGACGATGAGTGGTCGTAACCGATTGCTGTTGGAAACACGTCCACGGTGACAGAAACCACTGCTGTTACCGAATAGACTTAGAGAGCGTGTCTGAATTTCCCCAAAATATTTCAGGCCTTCGCTACCCAAGTGGCGGAGTTTCCTAAGCCGTGGTGGGGGTCCAAGGGGTTTAAACACGCGGCCGATTTTGCCGACATTTTGCCGACATCCATCGAAGGATAAGCGGGGACATTACGGGCAGTTAGACGCAATCATCTGCATTGGGCTGATACATCTGAGTACGTCCGTAGTCACGAATATCCGTTAAGTGACCTTTCCGTGCATAACTCCAAAACCAATGGCCGGGGGTTCGAATCCTCTCGCTTCTGCCATTTTTAGGCACAAAAAAGGCCCCGGCGTATGTCGGGGGCCTTTTGTTTTCCTGTTCTTGTGAGTTTGGCTAATGCGTTGCCGGATAGCTTGCCCTGCTATGTAAGTGCGACTAGGTTCCATCCTGCCATCAGGGTTTGGCCCTGGAACTCCTGTGGGGAGGCCATGTTTAGCCAGACGATGTCGCCAGGCTTGGTGGTCGTCAGACTGTTCGCTAGGGCAAATTCCGGCCGCGGATCGAAGAAGTCCCACTCCTTATCGAGATTATCAAAGCGGAAGATTCGGACCAGGTTGTTGCCATTGGCGATCAAGTCGGTGAACACCTCGGTCACCGGAGTGGCATCCGAAGGCTCAGTCGTCGAGATTGGCGTGGCCGCTACGGTCGTATCACTGACCAACAGGGCCTTGGAGATCGTTGTCCCGCCGATGCTCACCGCCACCAATTGGTCTCCGATAAGACTGGGCACTGTTAACGCAAGCGTCAAGCTGCCGGTCGAATCCGTGACCGGAACGTTTTCTAGGATACCCACACCGCCGATGGTAAATACCGTTACGGCCGTGTTAGGCATGAAACCCGTCGCGGTCAGAGTCACAATAGTTCCAACCTCAGCCTCAGTCGTAGATAGCGTAACGTTAGGAGCCGGCACCTCCAGCTCCTGCGCCACAGCGGCGTTTCCGAAACCGCCGGTATCCGCTGCGTGAAAGGAGACCACCTTGGCTCCGATTCCGATCCTGCTGGGCAGTTTGATTTCGGCGACAATGACGCCTGTAAAATCGGCAATTGCGGTCACGGTAGCGACCGCCATACTGTTTGATCTCAACGTGATCGCGACCGCTGAAAAAGGCAACCAGCCTGCTCCGGTAATAGCGACGATTTCTCCGATGGGCGCTGTTAAAGAGTTCAGGGTAATGGTCGGTTGGATCACCGTAAAATTGGCGGAACCGTACAGGCCTTTGAAATCGGTAACTCCCACGGTCTTGGGGCCAAGTCCCATAGATTGCACCCGGATATCGTTTACGACGAAACTGCCAACCGGTGTCAACTCTATCGATGCGTAGCCCACGGCGTATGGCCCCACCGCGATCCCATCGGCCGAGACCGTGCCGTCGTACGTGAAGTCTTCTCCACTCACCGTGATGATGGTCCCGTTTGGCCCGCTGGTGGGTGTCAGCGTAACACTGGGGGCCTGCGCCTGAGGGTGGGCAGCACCCAATAAGGCTATCCCAGCGAATAGAAGACCAGCCGTCCAGCCGATATATTTTGTAAACTGACGCATCATGAACTAAAAACGTTGTACTCCGGTCCGCACCAGTGATCCGATTAGTAGACTTTCAGCATTTTGAATCTCGCTTGCGGAAGGCCGAGCTTGCCCGAATCCTTCTACAATATGGCCTAGTGAGACCCTGAAAAGGTTTGATTTGAGTAAGCATATGAGGGAGGTAACCCAACATGAACTCCGCCCGTAAACCCGTAGCCGTTGTTGTCGGAGCCACGTCCAAGTGGCAATCAGATGGCCGCAATACCAAGATGATCCACGGCAAGGAGATCGATGACAGCGGCCTGCCAGTCGGCGTACGTTGGGGCGTTGGGGGCGCCATTGCCCAGAAGTTCGCCCAGGAGGGCTTCTTGGTGGTGCTGACCACCCGTACTGCCGCCAATGCCACTGCCTTGCAGACTGCGATCAGAGAACAGGGCGGCGAGAGCATGATCGTCGAACTGGACCTAGTCTCAGGCGAATCGATATCGCACGCCTTCGCCCAGATCCGCGAACAAGCAGGCGACCCGAATGTCCTGGTCTACAACGCGGGTTATCTGGAAGGACGCGACCTTCCCCCGGAAAAGGAATTACTCGAACACATACCCGACGAGATGTTCGAGACCGCGCAGCACATCGCCAGCCGTGGGCCATTCCTGGTGGCCAAGGAGGTGTTGCCGGCCATGCGCGAGCGAGGGGAGGGCTCTTTCCTCATTTCGAACAACCAGCATTCCCTGCGCGGTAAAAAGAGGTACACCGGCCAGTCTCTGTACTACCCCCGGGTGATGATGCGCACGCTGGCCCAGGTGCTGACCGAGGAGTATTCCGAGCATGGCGTCCATGTTGCCAACGTCATAATCGATGGCCTGATCGACTCTCCTGGGACTCGCGCACTTCCAGCTGCCCAAGAGCAACCCGACATCATAATGAACCCCGTCAGCATCGCCGACGCCTTCTATTACCTGCACAGCCAGGACAAGTCCTGTTGGACGCACGAGATCCAACTAACTCCACACCCGACCAAGCCGAGCTATTAGGGCAGCGAATTTCGGACTGTGATGGTTACGATGTGTGATGACCTCTTGATTCATGACTTACATAATCAGGTGGGTGTCCGTTAAACTAGCCCATCTCGGTGATATATGGTCTGGGCCAGGTCTACCTTTTGGACCATCACCAACCACACTGAGGAGGAGCATCGCATGAACGTTCGACCAATCTTCCTTATTCACGGTGTAGGTAATCATAAAAAGGGAGAATTTCTATCCGCGGTGGTGGAGCCGTGGATTCAGTTTCTATATAGAAAATTGGGGAGTACAAACGTTTCCGCGCAGATGGACCTGCGCCCCGAACATGGCCCGGCCAATGCTGTATTGGAGTTCGAGAACGAGCGGTGGGAGATCTGGGAGGCGCATTGGCAAGACAGTTTCTATCCGCTGAAAAGCAGCAAGGCTCTCTTTTGGGGATTCATGATCCTCTACCAGCATGGCTGGTCCATGTTGAAGGGACTGATTCCCAAATTACGCGGGAAATCTCCATATGACAATTCAACCAACGCCGTTTACGAGAAGCGGCCAAAACCGGTGGTAGCCTCGATAAACGACCGGTTGATCGGCTGGTTGGCGTTCATTTTCTTCCTGTCCGTCTATCCATTCACCCTGGCCCTGGCTACGGTCTTCTTCGTTCTATCGCAATTGCCACTGGGCGTCGTTAGCCAGAAACTCCAGCAGATAACCGCCCGTATCACCGACGGACTGGTCCAGGGTCCGGGCGATATGCCTGCCATCCTCTTGAGCGAATCCCGGAGTCTCTCGATCCGTGGCCAACTCGCCGACCTGCTCCACGACAGGATTCCCGAAGGCGGACTACACGCCATGATTGTTGCGCACTCGGCTGGGACCACTGTTTCAACGGCCGTTCTCACAGACCCAAAGCTGTGGGAGACCTGGAATGCGACTAACAAGACCCCTGGTTCAATCTCGTTTCTCACCTTTGGAAGCTCATTGAACCTGGCTTGGAGGACGTCTCCCGAGCATAAGTTATGGAAGATGCAGCCTCTAGACGACCGAATCAGGTGGATCGATTTCTGGGCCCGCTATGACCCGATTTCCCACGGCCCGGCGATCCTGGAGATGAAAGAAAAGGTGCGAGGCCCCGGCGCAGGAGTGTTCTAGAACGTACGCGTGGTCAACAACGATGACCCGTTTTCTGACCATTCAGCATATTGGGGGAATCACGCGGAGGTGGTCAGCAGGATCGTCTACGAGGCTGCCGAGGTAACTGACGCAACACCCGAATTGATGGCCCCTATTGAAGAAGCCTTGGTCGACATCAAGCGGCACCGCCAGCACATCGGATACATGTCGTTACTCCGGGCGCTGGGAGGATTCGGGTTTCTTGGGGTCCTTGTCGTGCTGGACGTTTTCACTGCCGCAAACCCGGTCTCGTCTTTTGGGCACGAGATACTGGAGATGATCATGCCGCCGGAGGAATCGGGCGGCGGGTTCGGCAACTGGATACTCCAGCTGCAAGAGAACAATTTTGTGCACTGGCTAGTTGGAGTGGCCGGGTCTACGGCAGGCCTGTATGCGATCTGGCAGGTGTTCAGGCTCTGGGTGCTTAACCCCTATCTGAACAAGAATTATTAGGCGAAGGGCATTCTCCAGTAAATTCTGCGGCGGTCTTCGGTCTAGGGATTGCCATGCGGCCGGTTGAACTTAGTGCCCAAGTTGTTAACCTGAGGTTACTGCAACGTGTGCTAAGGAGTTGGTTGAATGGTTAAAGCCCTGGTCGTCGAGGACGAGGAAGACATCCGAAATCTGCTCGTTGAGCAGCTGTTGGACAAGGGTTGCGAAGTACGCAAAGCCGACAATGGCGCAGTGGCGCTGCAGCGAATCAAAGAAGAGATTCCCGACATCATCTTCGTCGATATCGTGATGCCGGTGATGGATGGCATCCTCTTCATCTCTGAGCTGCGCAGAGACCCGGAGACCTCAAAGGTGCCCGTTGTGCTGGTCTCCGCCATAAATCTCCCTGGCTTGAAAGAAAGAGCCGAGATGCTGGGGGTTAACCATCTCTTGGCAAAGCCCTGGGACGATGAGTCCTTGGACCGAATGCTCAAGATAAATGATGAGTGGAAAATTCCGGCCATCTAAAGATTCTTTTATGAGCTGCCACAGATACTAGGGCGCCGGGTCCCAGTTCACTTTGCTCCACCTAGGGTTGTAAGCTATGCGGCAAGAAACTAGGTGCTTTCAGCGAAAGTGGAGTAAATATGTTCGTTGTCATCTATCGGTGGAAGCTGAAACAAGGGCAAGAATCCAACTTCAAAGAAGCCTGGCGGCAGGCAACTCAGGCCATCTATACCAGCCGGGGCAGCCTCGGCTCACAACTGATGCAGGCGGCTGACGGCACCTACTACGCGGTCGCAAGATGGCCCAACCGGGAGTTATGGGCCAACCGCTCAGTACCCGTTCCCGCAGACCCCGAAGCCAGCCGGATCATGGGAGAGCTGACCGAGAGCTCCTTTCCACCCGTGGAGCTTGAGGTGACCGACGATATGCTGGCTTTAGAACCGTTCATCTGACCTGATAAGAGCGCGGTCGCTGACCGCTTCCACAACCCACCTCTGGGAATCATGCTTGCAAGAAGGGCCTCCGACGATCGTCGGAGGTCTTTTCTTTTGCGTTCCGAAGACTCCCGTCTCAGGCCACGATAATAATAGGCATGAATTTGGTCACATCGGGGCGGGAGCCAAAACCCCACCTACCCTGTAGAATGCCAGCTAAACGTTCTTAACCTTGGAGGAGCAATGGCTGTAGACGAGTTGGTGGCAGAGATCAACGGCAAGATCGGAGAGGAGATCCATCTTAGCGATTGGCAAGCAGTGGACCAGAGCATGATCAACGGGTTCGCCGACGTGACCTTGGACCACCAGTGGATCCATGTCGATGTGGAAAAGGCGGCGAAGGAATCAATCTTCGGCGGAACAGTTGCCCACGGTTTTTTGACCCTGTCCCTAATTCCGTACCTGACCGGGAATGTGAACGCCGCTGAGCTTCCGTATCCCGGGCTAAAACTTTCGGTCAACTACGGGCTGAACAGGGTCCGCTTCCCGAACCCGGTGGCCGCCGGTTCCAAGGTCCGCACTCGCAGCAAGCTGGCGGGCGTCGACAAGATCAACGACGAATGCTTCCAGGTGGTCAAGGAAGTCACCATCGAGATTGACGGCCAGGACAAACCGGCCTGCGTCGCCGAGACCGTGTCCCGGTATTATTTCTGAAGTCACCATCGAGATCGACGGCCAAGCCAAGCCCGCCTGTGTCGCCGAGACCGTGTCCCGGTATTATTTCTGAAGTCACCATCGAGATCGACGGCCAAGCCAAGCCCGCCTGCGTCGCCGAGACCGTGTCCCGGTATTATTTCTAAGGAGAGCCATTATGTACGACAAACCGATGCTCAGCCTGGAGCAGGCACAAGCCGCCATCACAGCGATGATCGCCGACTACAACAAAGACACCAGCCGCCGCAAGGTGGACATGGCAGTGGTGGATGACGCCGGTAATCTGTTGGCCTACGCCCGCATGGACCGGTGCCTCAAGCCCACGTTCGGCCTACGCAAGGCCTATACCTCGGCGGTCCGGGGCATGGACACCCTGGCATTCTCCGAGCAACTCAGCAGCACCGGCCGGTCGCTAGAGTCGTTCGGCGATTCCCAACTCATCGCCCTCCCTGGTGGTGTGGTTGTCTTGAAAGACGGCGCCGTGGTTGGCGCGATCGGCGTGGGCGGACTACCTAGCGGCATCGACGATCAGTCGATAGCCCAAGCCGGAGTGGCAGCATTGGGCCTCTAGTTCCTGTAGAGTCCACCGGCATATGACCATGACCGACGATAACATCCTCAGTGATCTCAGCGTCCTGGACTTGAGCCAAGGGGTGGCCGGGCCATTTTGCGCCAAGCTCCTTGCCGGGTTGGGCGCTGAGGTCATCAAGGTCGAACCGCCGGGCGCCGGGGACTCTTCAAGGTCGTCAGGCCCGCACCTAGGCGACACCAGCACACTGGAAAGCAGCGCGCTGTTTTCCTACATCAACACCAGCAAAAAGAGCGTGACTCTCGACCCGGCCCTCCCGCAGCAGGCCCAAGCCTTGAAAACCTTGGCCAAAGATTGCGACATCCTGGTCGAGAGTTTCCCTCCCGGACACCTGGAGTCCGTGGGTCTGGGTTATAGCGACCTAACTGAGGCCAACCCCGACCTGATCTATGTCTCAGTCACCCCCTTCGGACAGACCGGCCCCTACAGCAGTTACAAGGGATCGGACATCGTCGCTCAGGCCGCCGGGGCGTTGATGTACACCATCGGACTGCCCGATAAGCCGCCCTTGAAGGTCGGCGGCGAGGCTGCTCTCTACACCACCGGCGTCAGTGCCTTTTCGGCCACCATGATGGCCGTCTATGTCAGGGACACCCAAGGGTTCGGCCAGCACGTGGACATCTCTGCCATGGAAGTGATGACCGTGTCGCAGATACATTCTTCGATCTATGCACAGTTCGGCCGCACTCCGGCCCGGCGTGAGACCAACCTGGTCCGGGCAAAAGACGGCTGGGTCAGCCCCGGGCTGGAAACCGGCGTACAGGAAAGCACCTGGCTCAAGGTCTGCGAACTGATCGGCAAACCGGAATTGATTGAAGACCCGAGGTTCACCTCCCAGGAGGCCCGCCGGGCGAACCAGCAAGACCTGTTGGACGTGATAGCCGACTGGGCAGGAACCAAGCCCAAAGAAGAGATCTACCACACGCTCCAAGCGCTCCGGACCATCACCGGCTACGTGGCCACGGTGGAAGACCTGCTGGTGTCCCAGCAATTCGTCGCACGAGAGTTCTTCAAATCCCTCCCGGACCCGGAATTCGGCGAAGTAGCCCACCCCCGGCGCTCCCTTCCGAATGGATGGCAGCACCTGGCAGTTACACCCCGCACCCCGATTGGGCGAGCACAACGACGAGATACTGTGCCAACGCCTGGGGTACACCCTCAGTGAGCTTTCGCTGACCCCAGCCCCGGAAGGGCTCTAGTTTGAGTACGACTTCCAATAAGCCCGGCTTGCAGGGACTCCGGATCTTGGACCTCAGCCAGGTGGCTGCAGGCCCGTACTCGACCATGTTTCTCGGGTTCATGGGGGCGGAGGTCATCAAGGTCGAATCCCTCTCCCGGATGGACATCAATCGCGGTAAAGCACGCCCCGGCCCCGACGACCTGCGCGTCTACCCGAACGGTGACCCCGGCGAGCGTCCGTGGAACACCACCGCGCACCATGTACACCGGAACATCAACAAGATTTCGGTCACCCTGGATCTCAGCGCCGACCGGGGCAAAGAGCTATTTCGTGAACTGGTCAAGGTGTGCGATGTGCTGGTCGAGAACTACCGCGGCTCGGTGATGGACCGGCTCGGCCTGGGCTATGACGTAGTCTCCAAACTCAACCCCCAGCTGATCTACCTCAAAATCAGCAGCCAGGGCGCGACCGGTCCTGAGGCCAATTATGGCTCTCTGGGCTCCACTCTTGAGCAGACCGCCGGTCTGGCGTCCATCACGGGATACGAGGACGGGCTGCCCTTGATGACCAACCTGGTCTACCCCGATCCGGTGGTGGGAATACTGTCGTTTGGCGCATTGATGGCCGCCCTACGCCGCCGTCTGAAGACGGGCACTGGCTGCCTGGTTGACCTGTCCCAAAGGGAAGTCACCACCATGCTGTTGGGCGAATCGATCTTGGATTTCTCGGTCACTGGCCGGGTTGCCGGCACGATGGCCAACCGGCACCGAGACATGGCGCCCCACGGTGTCTACCAATGCTCGGGCGACGACATGTGGGTGGCGATATCGGTCGGTTCCCAAAATGAGTGGGAGGGTCTGTGCCAGGCTATTGGCCAGCCCGAACTGGCAACCGACACCAGGTTCGCCGACCCCGAGTCGCGCCTAGGCAACCAGGACGCACTGGACCAAATCATTTCCGCTTGGACCGAGGGCCAGGACCACTACGAAGTGATGCACCTGCTGCAATCCCGAGGCGTTCCGGCTGCCCCGGTGGTCAAGGGCAGCGAGGCCATCGACGACCCTCACCTGGAAGCCCGCGGGTTTTGGGACGTGGTTGAGCACCCGGAGGCAGGCACCTACAAACAGGTGACGACACCCTGGCTGCTGTCCAAGAGTTCAAGACAGCAATCAACACCAGCGCCGGGCCTGGGGGAGCACAACTACCAGGTGCTCCACGGCATACTGGGCCTTTCTCAGGGCGAGATCGACACCCTGGTGGCACACGGCATCACCGACGATACGCCTACAGAGTAGCCACTGCTAGCCCCAGTCCTACCCGCTCCAACCCTCAAGGCTGTAGGCCATATCCCAGAACTTGTGCTCCAGGCGCACGCTGTTCGTGTAGGCCTGCCCCATGGCCGCCAGTTCAGTGGAGCCGGCATCAGCCCCCAGCCGGTCGGTCAGGCCTCTGATGTGATGGGCCAAACCAGCGAACTCTTCCGAGGTATACATCTCGATCCACTTGGCATAGAGGGGCGCTGACCCTGGCAGGCCTTTCTTCAGCAGGTGATCACCGATCTCCCAGTACCCCCATTGGCAGGGTAGGAGTGATGCGACCAACTCTCCGAAGCTGCCGTGGTAGGCGGTCTTGAGTAGGAAGCTGGTGTAGGCCAGGGTGGAGGGCGCGGGCACGGTGGCTTCCAGTTCTTCTGTGCTGATGCCAAACTCTTGGCAATAACTGCGGTGGAGGGCCATCTCCTGGTTCAACGTCTCATCCAATAATCCCGCAAACCAGGACATGTCTTCCAGTTTCGGGGCTTTGGCGGAGGCGATGGCCAGCACCCGGCTGTAGTCGATGAGGTAAGCATAGTCCTGGGTCACGTAGTGCTTGAAACGGTCCACCGGGAGAGTGCCGTCACCCACGCCGGTGACGAAGGGGTGGGCCAGGATCGCCTGCCGCAACAGCAGTGTCCGTTCTTCGATGTCGGCGATGAAGCCCATCTGGTTCAGCCGCCGCCGACGGGCCGCACGATCTCCAGGACGTCTCCGTCTTTCAGAGTCAGGTCGGCGAAGGACTCTTTCTTGATGACCTCGCCGTTGTACCCCACGGCCACGAACTGCAGGTTCAGACCAAAGGACAATAGATAGGTTTCCAGGTCGACACTGGCCTCGATTGGCCGGGGCTTTCCGTTAACTGTCAGATCGATCATTGTGATTAGCCGTCTCCGTTACCCACGTCCGCAGGGCTTCTTCGGGTATTCCATGACGCCATCAAGACGTCTTTAAGTCTCTGGGCAGCAGCCTTCGGGTCGTCAGCTGCCAGTATGTTGGTGATGACTGCCACGCCCGACGCACCAGCCTGGATCAATTCGTCTACGTTCTCCGGAGTCACGCCGCCGATACCGATGAGCGGCAATCCGATTTTCTCTGCGATCTCCCGCATCAACTTCGGGCCGGCTGGTTCTTCACCAGGATGGGACCGGGAGGCATACATCGTTCCGACCACCAGAAAGTCAGCGCCTTCGGACTCTGCTTGCATCGCAGCAGCCAGAGAATGTACCGACCGTCCGATCAGTGAGTCATCGCCTAGAGACATCCTAGCTGCGGCCACCGGCAGCCCTTCTTCTCCGAGTTGGACGCCCTGTGCGCCCGCCGCCAGAGCAACGTCGGCCCGGTCATTAACGATCAACTTGGCCCGTCCACCTATGGCTTCAATCATGGCCGTTGCCAGTTCCAGCAGTTGGCCGCCGGGCAATATCTTGTCTCGTAGCTGCACCAGGTCGATGCCCCCAGCCACCGCTTGGACAACCCGTTCCACCAGCTCGTCTCCGGCCACCGTGGAGTCCGTAACCAGGCAGAGACACGGTCTGGGCAGTAAGTCAGGCACGGCCGTCTAGGTGGTTGCTGAGACCGGGTTCGGTACGTCGGTAACCGGACTGCTGGCGATGGCCTCGCGGCGCACGCCGATCCGGCCTGCCAGGTAGGCCTTCCGGCCCGCTTCCACTCCGGCTTTGAATGCCTCACCCATCAGCCCTGGATCTTCCGCCTGGGCGATGGCAGTGTTGACCAAGACAGCGTCCGCTCCAAGTTCCAGCGCCTGGGCGGCGTCAGAAGGCACCGCCAGGCCGGCATCAACCACCACCGGAATATTCGCCTGCTCGATGATGATTTTTATCTCTTCGATTGTGTGGATGCCTTGGCCTGAACCGATGGCTGAACCGAGCGGCATGACCGTCACGCAGCCAGCGTCCTCCAGGTTTTTGGCCAATGTCGGGTCGGCGTGGATATAGGGCAGGACTTTGAACCCGTCTTTCACCAACAGCCGCGCGGCTTCCAAGGTGGCGGCGCCGTCGGGGAACAGATAGTGCGGGTCGGGGATGACCTCAAGTTTTACGAAGTCGGTCTGGCCTACTTCTCTGCCTAGTTTGGCCACGAACAGGGCCTCTTCGACAGTGGCGCAACCGGCCGTGTTGGGCAAGATCTGATACTTGTTCCAGTCTATGTAGTCCAGCAGTGTCTTGCTGGTGGGGTCGTCCAAGTCCAAACGGCGGATCGCCACCGTAATCATCTCAGTGCCAGAGGCCTCAACCGCAGCCACCATCTCTTCCATGGTGCGGTACCGGCCGGTACCGACGATCAACCTTGAGTTGAAGGTCTTTCCGCCTATTATCAGCTCATCGGACATCTCTATGAATCTCCTTCCGGGATAATAAAAAAAGCCACCAGAATACCATCTGGCGGCTGATCCGTAAGTCTACTGCTGCGTCTAATCCCTGCGCCGGTATTACCCGGATCAAGTACAGACGGTCGGTGGCGATTTTGGCCACCCTCTCAGCCTGGCTTACCCAAGCTCCCGCCAGAACGACATGCGCGCTCTGTTATAGGCCAAGCCTAACATCGGCCTCTAGGGGTGTCAACGAAAACGGGTCTGGTAAAACGGGCAGCAACAACCGGTAAGTTGGCCCTATCCCAGGCGTGATTGACCGGTGCTTAAGTCCGGCCTCCGGCATCTTCAATCATCTTGACCAGTCGGGCGGCGGCGGCCTCCGGTTCCGACGCCGAGCCCACGGCGGCGGTGACACAGATCGCGTCGGCTCCAGCCTCAATGACCGGGGCAACGTTCTCGGCGTTAATTCCGCCTATAGCCACCAGCGGCGTCTTGGCGGTCTCTCGGGCCAGCTTCAGCCGGTCCATACCCTGTGGGTCATAACCGACGTCTTTGCTGCCGGTGTGATAGATGGGACCGAAGGCCACATGGTCGGCACCCATCTCTTCGGACTCTGGTATCTCCCATATCTCGTGGTTCGAGCGTCCAATGACCTGTTGGTGACCCAGCACCTTCCGCGCTTCCGCCACGGGAAGGTCGGTCTGTCCCACGTGCAGCCCAGCAGAGCCCACAATGGCGGCGACATCAGCGTGGTCATTGATGATCAGCGACGCCCCGGCCTCCTGGCACAACTTCTGAAGGCTGCGGGCCAGCGGGAGGGAATCGCCCTTGTCAGTCAGCTTATCTCTCAACTGCAGCATGCTCGCGCCGCCGCGGACGGCCGCCTGGGCAATCTCAAACGTGTCCCGGCCACTGGTGATCTGCGGGTCGATTATCACGTACAACCCACGCACCAGACCCGCTCTCTCCCGCCGGACAGCCACACCAAGCTGCTCTTCCAACTCAGCCAGGATGCGGATAACTCTCCCCGCAGTCTCACCATCCAATGGCAAATTTGAAGACCCTGCCTGAAGGGACAGCGAATTTTGGGCGAAGGCAACCAGGGCAATCGCGTCGGACGGTGTGGCAGGTGGGCCACTGGCTTCAGCCGACTCAGATGGAGTTGGTACGGCAGATAAAACATCTCGTAAGTCCTGCAAAGCTGGGACGTGCAGTTTGCTGCCCGGGACGAACCGGGACGCCGCCTCCAGACAGTGGTAGATAACCTGGTAAATGCTTTGATTGCCGCCTGTGGTGCCGGTCATATTTCTGATCCTTTGATCTGGGGCTGCGTTACGCTTCGCTGGCCCAAAATTTGTAGAAATGGCTCAGTGGCCCGTGGCCTTGCCCGATGGGAAACGAGTTGCGGATAGCCTCGGTGACGAATTCTTTAGCCCTTCCGATAGCTTCCTCGGTGGCCAGACCCTTGGCCAGTCCGGCAGCCACGGCCGATGCGAAGGTGCAGCCGGTGCCGTGGGTGTTCGCCGTCTGGAATCTGGGGGCTGTGAACTCCCGGAAGCTAGTCCCATTAAAGTACAGGTCGGTGGCTGCGCCCTCGCGGTGACCGCCCTTGACCACAACTGACCTGGCACCCATGGCCACGATTGCCTTGGCCGCATCGTGAACGTCGTCATCGGAAACGATGGTCATTCCGGTGAGAGTCTCTGCCTCGGGTATGTTCGGGGTGACCACCGCCGCCAGGGGCAACAGCTTCTCCCGCAACATCTGCACCGCTTCTTCACGCAACAAGGAATCGCCGCTCTTGGCCACCATCACCGGGTCCACCACCAGGCGATCCAGGCTCGAAAGGGTGGTGAGTGAGTTTACGACGCACTCGATGATCGCGCTGCTGGACAGCATGCCAGTCTTCACGGCGTCCACTCCGATATCGCTGACCACGGCCTCGATCTGGGCCGCGATGATGTCAACGGGGATCTCGTGCACCGCCGTAACGGCCACCGTGTTCTGGGCGGTGATGGCAGTCAGGGCCGACGTCCCATAAACCCCCATGGCTGCGAAGGTCTTGAGGTCAGCTTGAATCCCGGCACCGCCACCCGAGTCAGACCCGGCTATGGTCAGGACCGAGGGGACTTTCCTCACACCGGCCATCGTTCACCTCGGCAAGCAAATTCCATGGGCAAAGATCGAATAGGCTCAGATTTCATGTCAACCATCCTAGCCCCAGTAGGATAGAATTGTACAATCTAGGCGATAAAGAGCAGAGCAAAAACCGGAGTAGACGATCAGTAAATGGCCAGTTTCAGCGAACAACTCAGGCATGAAGTAGAACCAATCTGGCGGCGCATCTTTGACCATCCTTTTCTCAAGGAGATCAAAGACGGGACTCTTCCGGAAGAAACTTTCAGGTACTACCTGGTCCAGGACTACCACTATCTTGAGGGGTTCGGACGGACGGTGGCCTTGGCCCTAGCCAAAGCTCCGGACTCCCAGAAGTTTCACGACCTGGCCTACCGGGTGATGACTCCAGTGGAGCGGCCCCTGCACCAAAAGTTGTTCGACGCGGCCGGCATAACCATGGAGTTCGCCGAAAACGAGGCCCGTTCACCAGCCAACACGGCCTACGTGAACCACATGCTGCAAACGGCGTCGCTCCACGGCCTTGGCCCCACTGCGGCGGCCCTGCTCCCCTGCCCGTGGACCTACCATCTGCTGAAAGAAGAAGTGGGACAGTCGGAACACCCGCTATATGGGCAATGGACCCGGTTCTACGTGGAGGGCTTGCTGGAAGGCAGCGTCGAAGCGTGGCGGGGCTTCGTGGACCAGATGGCCGAAGACGCCAGCCCAGCCGAACTGGAAGCCATGCGCCAGGCCTTCCTGATCAGCAGCCGCTACGAATACATGTTCTGGGACGCCGCCTACAACCGTCAGGAGTGGCCGGTGTAGGTGGGTGAGGGTGGGATTGGTTCGAGGCTCTCCTCGATATTAGGCAATTTGTGTATTAGAAAGGCTCCCAATAATTATTGAGAGCCTTTCTTTTTCGTTGTACTAAGATCTTAGCTTTTGGCTGAATGGAATGCCGACCGATTTCCATTTTGGGTATCACTGCGCTAACGAGATCGTTTAAACTGTAAGGTGGACCCCGTCAGTTGGACAGGTTTGGGGCAATGTTAAGTGAGACTCCCGCCGTCGTTCCAGGGTCTGCCAATGTTCTACTTGGTGACCACCTCCTCTCCGTTGAGCGTTCATCTG
>Ga0302133_10000874_pt1 | contig 19118 bp, 9 predicted proteins | sample CB9_331_MG_FD_203121 | JGI IMG/M metagenome (GOLD analysis project Ga0302133, IMG submission 203121) | Marine microbial communities from Western Arctic Ocean, Canada - CB9_33.1 | ecosystem: Environmental > Aquatic > Marine > Oceanic | place: Canada: Western Arctic Ocean | collected 2017-09-19 | reverse complement strand
AGGCGCGAGACCGGATCGACCGGCTTCTCCTCAAACCGGCGGATGCGCCCGTCGGGGCGACCGGCGGGTGGGTCGGCCCTGAAGGGCCTCGCTACATGGCTGGGCACACCGCGGGTCCCGTGCCGCCACCGCCGGGTCGGCCGTCCAACCCATCCCCCCTTTCCTTGCGTCGACAAACTGTCGCAAGATAGCTCCGCATGCCGATGGCCGGCACCCTCGCTCGGCCCTTCGCAGGATCAAACGACCGTGACCGCACCCGCATCCCGGACACCAGTCGTCTTCATCTCGTCGACCGCCGAGGACCTCGGTCCCAACCGAGCGGCGGCGCGAGACGCGGCGATCGGGGCCGAGTTCACGCCCGGATGATGGAGTATTTCGTCTCGAGCGGCGCCGGCCCTCCGCTCGAGCAGTGTCTGCAGAAGGTCGAGGGTGCCGACCTCCTCGTGGTCATCGTCGCGCACCGCTACGGATGGGTGCCGCCGGACCAGCCAGACGACGCACACAAGAGCATCACCTGGCTCGAGTGCGAGGCGGCCCGCGCGCATGGCAAGGAGGTGCTGGCGTTTCTGGCCGACGAGAAGCAGACCTGGCCGGAAGGGCAACGCGAAGACCACGTGTTGACAGCGGCGATGCGCGAGGGCACTGCGTCGCCCGAGCTCTTTGCAAGCGTGCAGCGCAACCTCGACGGCCTCCGGGCTTTGAAGGTCTGGCTCGACAGCGTCGGCGTCCGGGCCCACTTCACCACGCGAGACGACCTCTGGGGCCAGGTGTCGGGCGCGCTGCACCACTGGTGGCGGCGTCACCGGACATCCACCCCAACTCCCCGCCGGTCGGCCGACCCGGCGCCGTACCTGCGGTCGCTGCTCGAAACCACCTCGTCCATCGACATTCGAGGGCTACAGGTCGGCAGCGGCCAGGCCCATCGCTTCCCGATCGACGACCTCTTCATGTCGCTGACCACGACGGCGGCGACAGCGTCGAGGTCAGGAAAGGACGCCGAGAAAGGCAAGGCCGGAGCGAGCCCCTGGGACGCCGCGTCGGGCCGCGACACCACGCGCCCGCTGCACACCGCGCTCTCGGCCCGACGGCTGGTGGTGGTGGGAGACCCCGGTTCGGGGAAGAGCACCTTCCTGCGTCGAGTCGCGCACGCGCTGTGCGAGACACGACTCGGCGAGGTGCCTGGGGCGGCTCGCGAGCGGCTCGGTGTCGAGGGCGCTCCCTTCCCGCTGCTCGTCCGCCTGCCGGAGCTGGCCGAGCACATCGCGACCTCGCGCGGCGCCACGGGGACGCCCGGTGCCCCCCACCGAGCCGGATGGCTCCCGCACTTTCTCGCTGCCGCCGCCCTCGACGGTGACCCGGGGCTCGACGAGGCATTCTTTCGCCGGCACCTCGAACGTGAAACCTGCTTCGTGCTCCTCGACGGGCTCGACGAGGCGTCCGATCGCGTCACGCGCGAGTCGTTGTCCCGACTCATTGAGCACCTGTCGACCGTCTACGAGCAGTGCCATGTCGTCGTCACCAGCCGTCCGGGCGCCTACACCGGAGAGGCGGTGCTGCCCGCGTTCGCCCACGCCCGGATCGACCCGCTCGCCGCTGACGCGGTCGACACGTTTCTGGAGCGGTGGTGCCAGGGGTTGTATCCGGACAGCCGCGCCGACGCGACACGCCACCAGGGTGAGCTGGTTGCGGCCTTGTCCGGCCGACCGGAGATCCGCCGCATGGCGCGCAACCCGGTCATGCTCACCGCCCTCGCGGTGGTGCACTGGAACGAACGACGGTTGCCCGAGCAGCGGGCCGACCTCTACGCGTCGATCATCCTGTGGCTGTCCCGCTCGCGCGAGCAGCGTCCCGGACGCATGACCGCCGAGCGGGCGGTAGCCTTGATGCAGGAGCTGGCGCTCGCGATGCACAGCCATGACGATGGGCGGCAGGTGCAGGTGTCGAAGCGCTGGGCCGCCGAGGCGATCGCGCCGGAATGGCGCGAGCCTGCGCCGAAAGACCGACTCGCGCTGGCCGAGCGGTTTCTGGACGACGAAGAGCTGGACAGCGGCATCATCGTGGGCCGGGGGCCCGAGGTGCGGTTCTGGCACCTGACGTTTCAGGAGTTCCTGGCCGCGAAGGCGCTGGCAGGGCGCCCGGAGCCGGAGCAGCGAGAGATCCTCTTCGGCCAGTCGCGTCTGTATCACCCCGAATGGCGCGAGGTGGTGCTCTTGCTGGCCGGAGTGCTTCATCAGCATCAGGGCAGCAAGACACTGGACGGGTTCGTCGGGGCGGTGCTCGACACGCTGTCCAGTGATGCGACGCTGGCGGATCAGGCGCGGGCCGTCGGTCTGCTCGGCGCCATGTTCCGCGACCTGGCGGCGGTCGGGTATGCGCCCACCGATCGACGCTATGACACGCTGCTGACCAATGTGCTGGGTATCTTCGACGCCGCGCGGTCCGCGCAGATACCGGTGGCGACCCGGATCGAGGCGGCCGACGCGCTTGGCCAGGCGGGTGACCCGCGGCTCGACGCGAGCGGCCCCGACTACTGGGTCGTCGTACCCGCCGGCACGTTCTGGATGGGTGCCCAGAACGAGGACCCGAACGCCCGCGGCTATGATGAGGCGGCCTACGCCGACGAGGCCCCGGTCCACGAGGTGCGGCTGGACCAGTTCCGGGTCGCCCGCAACCTGGTCACCGTCGCCGAGTTCGATCGGTTCGTCGCGGCCGGCGGGTACGACGATGAGCGGTGCTGGCAGGCCGGCGGGTGGGGGCGGTTCGAGCGCCCGATGAGTGGGACACGCAGCTCGCGTTCCCCAGCCGTCCGGTCGTGGGGGTCAGCTGGTACGAAGCGATGGCGTACTGCGCGAAATACGGCGTCCGGTTGCCGAGCGAGGCTGAGTGGGAACGGGCGGCCCGAGGCACGGACAGTCGCAGGTTCCCGTGGGGCAACCAGGACCCTGACTCATCGTTGCTGAACTACGCCGGTGAGATCGGCCACCCGACGCCGGTCGGGATCTATCCACTCGGAGCCAGTGCGGATGGTGTGCTCGATTTGTCAAGGAATGCAGATGAGTGGACACGGAGCCTCTGGGCAGAGGACGAGGATGGGCCGACGTTCAGTTATCCCTACGATGCGACGGACAAGCGTGAGGCTCCGATGGCGCCAGAGTCTGTCCTCCGGGTGTTGCGTGGCGGGGCGTTCTTCAATACCGAGAGGGGCGTCCGCGCCGCCGACCGCTACTGGTACCTTCCCCGCGGTCGCTTCAGCCACGTGGGGTTTCGGGTGGTGGTGTCCCCATTCTTCTCTGAACTCTGATCGTTCGACCCGGCCAGGTGTTGTCGGGTGCCCGGGCCTGTCGATTTCCCCTGAATCGTCCAAGGGTGGACCTCTGATCTCTGCCGGTGGACTCACCCGGACCGTTCGCCGATTGGTTCCGCGTCGCCTCCACATACGCGGCCGCGCGATCTGGTACATTGAAACGCATGGGCAAGACGCTGCTCCACAAGACGTGGGACCTGCACACGGTGCGCCGGTTGTCGACCGGGCAGACCCAGCTGTTCATCGGGTTGCATCTGATCCACGAGGTGACGACGCCGCAGGCGTTCGACATGCTGCGGGCACGTGGCATCGGGGTGGCGTTTCCGGACCGGACGTTCGCGACGACCGACCACATCATCCCCACCCTGGACCAGGCGCGACCGTTTCAGGACCCACTGGCCGAGGCGATGCTGGCGGCGCTCGAGCGCAACTGCGCGGCCTACGGCATTCCGTTCTGGAACCTGGACAGCGACCGGCAAGGCATCGTGCATGTCATCGGGCCGGAGCTTGGTCTGACACAGCCGGGGATGACGATCGCGTGCGGCGACAGCCATACCTCGACCCATGGTGCGCTCGGCGCGGTGGCGCTCGGTATCGGCACCTCACAGGTGCGCGACGTGCTGGCGTCGCAGTCGCTGGCGATCGACCCGCTCAAGGTGCGACGCATCTCGGTGAACGGGGCGCTGGGCGCCGGGGTGTTCGCCAAGGACGTGGTGCTCGAGATCATCCACCGCCTCGGGGTGCAGGGCGGGGTGGGTCACGCCTACGAGTACGGCGGCACGGCGGTTGACCGGATGAGCATCGACGAGCGGCTGACCATCTGCAACATGTCGATCGAGGGTGGCGCGCGGGTGGGCTACGTCAACCCTGACCAGACCACGTTCGACTACCTGCGGGGGCGCTCGTTCGCGCCGACCGGAGAGGCGTTCGACCGGGCGGTCTTGTGGTGGCGCTCGGTGGCGTCTGACGCCGATGCGAACTACGACGATGTGGTCGAGATTGACGCGACCCAGATCGAGCCACGGGTGACGTGGGGCATCAATCCCGGTCAGTCGGTCGGCATCAGCGAGCGGATCCCGTTGGCCGGTGCGGCTAGCTCGACCGGTTCAGCCTCGTCGAACGGGGCGGTCGCCGAGGCGCTGGAGTTCATGGGGTTCACTGGTGGCGCCCCGATCAAGGGGCAGAAGATCGACGTGGCGTTCGTCGGCTCCTGCACGAATTCCCGCCTGTCTGACCTGCGCGAGGCGGCGCGCATCGCGAAAGGGCAGCGTGTGGCACCGCACGTCAAGGCGCTGGTGGTGCCGGGGTCGCAGGCGGTGCTGGCGGCGGCCGAGCGAGAAGGGCTCGACCAGGTGTTCCGCGATGCCGGGTTCGAGTGGCGCGGCGCCGGTTGTTCGATGTGTCTGGCGATGAACCCGGACCGGCTCGACGGCCGGCAGGTCTGCGCCTCGTCCTCGAATCGGAATTTCAAAGGGCGGCAGGGCAGCCCGACTGGACGGACGCTCTTGATGAGCCCGGCGATGGTCGCCGCCGCGGCGATCGCCGGCGAGGTGACGGACGTCCGTGAGGCGTTGTAGTACCTAGACGGGGCTGCGCGCTAGTACCTGGACGGGGCTACGCCCCGAACCCCACGCGGGTGCTCGCGGGGGCCCCGAAGGCCCCGCTCCGCACCCGCGGCGCGCGCATGTGCGCGCCCGGCCGACTCCGCCGGCCCGTTTCTAGGCACGCCGCTAGCGGATGCCTGCTGATGGTGAAGGACGACGGATGAAGGGTGAAGGATGACGCGAGGTGAGCACCGTGCCAGATCGTGAGATAGACCGCGTCGAAGGTACCGGGATCGTGCTGCGGGGGAACAACATCGATACCGACCGGATCATTCCGGCGCGGTTTCTGAAAGCGATCACGTTCGACGGCCTCGGCGATCATGTGTTCGAGGATGACCGGGCGTCGATGCCGGACCACCCGTTCTCGGATCCGCGTTTTCAGACGGCCAGCCTCCTGGTGGCGAATGACAACTTCGGGTCAGGGTCGTCGCGTGAGCACGCGCCGCAGGCGTTGAAGCGGTGGGGCATCGCGGCGTGTGTTGGCGAGTCGTTTTCGGAAATCTTCCGGGGCAACTCGCTCGCCATCGGGTTGCCGTGCGTGACCGCGCAGCCGGAGGACATCGAGCGGCTGATGACGCTGGTCGAGGCGAGCCCGTCCACCCAGCTGACGTTGTCGCTGAGCGATCTGACGCTCGCCGCCGGCGCGACGCGGATGCGGATCGCGGTAGAGACCACGGTGCGCGACGCGCTCATGGCCGGCACGTGGGACGCCGCCGGGCTGTTGCTCGACGACTTTGACGTCGTTCGGGGCGTCGCGGCGCGGTTGCCGTATATTCGCGGGTTCTAGTACCTAGACGGGGCTTCGCCCCGAACCCCACGCGGACGCTCGCGGGGCCCCACAGCCCCACTCCGCGTCCGCGGGGCGCGCATTACCGCGCGCCCTGCACGGGGATTGGCCGGCTGGATTACTCCTTGACGGCGTGGGCCAGCGCGGCTTCCAGGAACGCGTCGGCGGCGTGCGACGACTCTCCTGCGCGGCGGTAGACGAGCCGCAGGTCGCGTGGCGCCCGTAGCTGCGGCACCCGGACGGCGGCGAGTTGTTCGCGGGCGATCTCGGAGAGCGCGCAGCGGCGCGGCAGCAGCGCCACCCCCAGGTTCATCTCCACCGCCCGCTTGATGCCGTCGAGGCTCGGCAGCGAGATCTGGATATTGATGGGCGCGTGTTTCTGTTCGAAGAGCTGAAGCACCAGTTCACGTCTGGGCGACGGGTCGTTGTGCGCGATGATCGTCTGCCGCCCGAACTCCTCCATCGAGATTCGCCGTCGGCGAGCCAGAGGGTGCTTCGGGTGGGTCAGCATGACCAATTCGTCGATGCCCAGTGGCACCGTGAGGAGCCCGCGTTCGCCTGGGGGGAACGTCACCAGCCCGAAATCGAGGCTCCGGTTGAGCACCTCGTTCGGAATCTGCCGCGACGGCACACGACGCATCTCGACCTGTGCCCTCGGGTGGGCTTCGCGAAAGAGCAGGACGATCGGCAAGAGCACGTGGACCGCTGCTTCGTTGACGCCGATCACGACCCGGCCGCGGCGCAGTTCCTGCAGCTCGCGCACCGCCCCTTCGGCTTCGTTCTTCAGCCGCGTCAATCGCTCCGCGTAGTCGAGCAGAATCGTGCCCGCCTCGGTCAATCGTCCGTTTTTGGATGACCGGTCGAACAGCCGCTCGCCGAGCTCGTCTTCGAGCCGCCGAATCGCCTGGCTGACGGCCGGTTGCGTGCGATGCAGCCGCGCCGCGGCGCGCGAGAAGCTCCGCTCTGCCGCCACCGCTTGAAAGACCTGCAGCTCGCTCAGCTCCATCGGGTGTGTCCTTAGTATAAGAAATACTTATTGAATTGTAACAATTATAACCTTGACTCCATGTCGATGCGATCGCGAAACTGTTGTAGTGGGCGTAACGCTACTGCGCCACGACCGCAGTTAGGGCACACGTAGTGCAAATTTGGCACATGGAGGGACACCGTGGCGGACGACAGGCTGATCATCTTCGACACGACCTTGCGGGACGGCGAACAGGCACCCGGTTTTTCGATGAACACCGCCGAGAAGCTCCGGCTTGCGCGCCAGCTTCAGTCGCTCGGGGTGGACGTGCTCGAAGCTGGTTTCCCGATCGCGTCGAGTGACGATGCCGAGGCGGTGCGTCTGATTGCGTCCGAGATCAGGGGGCCGGTCATCGCCGCGCTGGCACGGTGCAATCCCGCTGACATCGAGTGCGCCGGCGAGTCGGTGAAGCCGGCCGATCGGGCCCGGATCCACACGTTCATCGCCACGTCCGACCTGCATCTCGAACGCAAGCTGCGGATCACGCGCGAGGCGTGCCTGCAGGCGGTCATCGACAATGTGGCGCTCGCGCGCAACTACACCGACGACATCGAGTTCTCGGCCGAGGACGCGACCCGCACCGACGTCGACTTTCTCTGCCGGATCGTGGAGACGGCCATCGACCGAGGCGCGACGACAATCAATCTGCCCGATACCGTCGGCTACTGCACGCCGGACGAGATCGAGCAGTTCTTCGTCGACATCATTGGCCGCGTACCCAACGCCGACAAGGCGGTCTTCAGCACCCACTGTCATGACGATCTCGGGCTCGCCGTGGCCAACTCGCTGGCGTCGGTGCGTGGCGGATGTCGTCAGGTCGAGTGCACGATCAACGGGGTCGGCGAGCGGGCCGGGAACGCGTCACTCGAAGAAATTGTGATGGTGACCAAGGTGCGCGGAGACCTGGTGCCCTACACGACCGGCATCGACACAACCGCGCTCTTCCCCACCAGTCAGCTGCTCACCGAGTTGACCCGCGAGTCGGTTCAGGCAAACAAGGCGATCGTCGGTCGCAACGCCTTTGCGCACGAGGCCGGCATTCACCAGGACGGCGTGATCAAGGACCGGCGCACCTACGAGATCATGCGGCCGGCCGACGTCGGGGCGCATTCGACGCTGGTGCTCGGAAAGCATTCCGGCCGGCACGCCGTCAAGCAGCGATGCACGCAACTCGGCCTCGAGTTGAGCCGGCTCGATCTCGACCGCGTCTATCGTGAGATGATCGCACTCGCTGATCGGCAGAAGACGGTCGAAGACGCCGACCTGACGGCGATCGTTGGCCGGCTGCGCGCTCAGCAGTCCTCACACGTCACGTAGCAGGTTGGCTGATGCCGACTTCTGTCTTCGGCCTCTGACCCAGGTTTCAGATGAACGCAACGATTGTGGTGCTGCCGGGCGATGGCATCGGCCCGGAAGTGACCGGCGCGGCGGAACGGGTGTTGCGGGCCGTCGCGGACCGGTTCGGTCACACCTTCTCGCTTGTCCCCCATCTCATCGGCGGCGCCGCCTTGCGCGCGGGACACCCGCCGTTGCCGGACGAGACCCGCGACGCCTGTCAGGCGGCGGACGCCGTCTTGCTCGGGGCGGTCGGCGACCCAGCCTTCGACAAGGGGTCGAGCGAGGGACGTCCCGAGACGGCGTTGCTGCAGCTCCGGCAGGTGCTCGGCGTCTTCGCGAATCTCCGACCGGCGCTGGTGTGGCCCGGTCTCGAGAATGGCGGCGCGTTCAAGCCAGAACTCGTGGCTGGCGCCGACCTGCTGATCGTGCGCGAGTTGACCGGCGGCATCTACTACGGCGAGCCCCGGGGTGTCACAGAAGACCGGCAGTCGGCGTTCAACACCATGCGCTACTCGCGGCCGGAGATCGAGCGTATCGCCGAGGTCGCCTTCCGCAGCGCCGCCACCCGACGCCGGCTCGTGACCTCGGTCGACAAGGCCAACGTGCTCGAGACCTCACGGTTGTGGCGCGAGGTGGTGACCGAGGTCGGGACGCGGCATCCGGACGTGACGCTCGAACACCAGTATGTCGATTCGTGCGCACTGCTCCTCGCGACCCGCCCGAAGCAGTTCGATGTCGTGCTGTCGGGCAACCTGTTCGGCGACATCCTGTCAGATGAGGCGGGCGCGGTCGTCGGGTCGCTTGGGCTTCTGCCGTCGGCCAGCATTGGCGGTCGCGGTGGGCTGTTCGAGCCGGTTCATGGGTCGGCGCCGACTATCGCCGGTCGCGACATCGCGAACCCGATCGGCGCGGTTGCCTCCGCCGCCATGTTGCTGCGCCACGCGCTCGGCTGCGGGCCGGAGGCGGACGCCGTCGAGCAGGCGATCGGGGGCGCGCTGGCCGCCGGACACCGGACCGTCGACCTCGTGGCGGACGGCGGGGCGACACCCCTGAGCGGCTCGGCGATGGCACAGGAAATCATCGACCGGGTGGTCAACGCGTCACCGGACTGATGTTTCCAGTAAACGTTGCGCCGATGGCGGGCGTCTCCCCTTAGGTCCTTACTCATCTGAACAACCGCCTGCTCTGGCGCGCGGCAATGCGCGCCCCGCCGCCTGTACCAAACTGGGCGACATCGGCACGAAATCAAGGATTTATGCGCAATCGCTGGCCCGGTCTCGTCGTTGTCACTTCCGTCACTTCTGTCACTTCTGTCACTTCTGCCACTTTTGTCACTCTGGCTACCTGGGTGTGTCTCCTCGCTTACGTCCAGCCGGCGTCCGCTGCCCCGCCGCAGTCGGCGCCGCCGGCCGGCAACGGCGCGGCTGGCCTCGAGGACGCCGCGTCGATCGCGGTGATCCCCTTCACGAACATCTCTCGCGACGCCGCCGACGACTGGCTTGGTGACGGCATTGCCGAGACCATTGCCACCGAGCTCGAGTCACTGGGCGCCATGACCGTCATTGCGCGGGAGCGGGTGCAGGCGGCGGTCGGCGGCCGAACCAATCGAGAGCTCGAAGCTGCCGCGGCGACGACACTGGGCCGCGAGCTTGGCGCGCGTTGGGTGGTCACCGGTGGCTACCAGCGGCTCGATCGTCAGTTGCGAATCACGGCGCGGCTGGTCGATACGAGCAGCGGCCTGGTCGTCCGGAGCCCGCTGGTGGACGGCACGATGGACGAGATTTTCGCCCTCCAGGATCAGATCGCCGCCGCGCTGGCCACAGACCTTCCGTCAGGCCGGGCCGCAACGGCCAGGGCCCCTCGGGACCGCGTCTTGCCTGGCGGTGAGGGGGCACCGGTCGGTGTGGCCGACCAACGACGTCCCGGTCAGGTAACCGGCGGCATCGTCCTACCGGACGGTGACTCGGCGAATCGCTCCCGTCGGGCGCAGCCCGTGGTGGCGGGCCCAGGCACCGGAGCCGGGCGTGGTGGACCCCCGCCGCGGCCCGGAGCGGGGCCCTCCGGGGCCGCCGACGCCGCGGCCGCTGGCATTCTGGCGGGTCGTCCGAGCGTGACGGCCGCCCGAGCCGATGAGCCGCCGCGAATTGACGGCCGGTTGGACGACGCGATCTGGCAGGGCGCGACCCGGCTGACAGAGTTCGTGCAGCAGAATCCGCTCGAAGGCGCGCCCGCCACCGAAGACACCGAGATCTTCATCGCGTACGACGACAACAACCTCTATTTCGGCATGCATGCGCATTACAGCGATACCGGGCTGATGCGCGCCAGCCGTGTCGACCGCGACCGGGCCGGGTTCGGCGACGACACGATCTCGATCTACTTCGACACCTTTCTCGACCAGCAGCGAGCCTACGTCTTCTCGCTCAACGGCTATGGTGTGCAGGGCGATTCACTGCTCGGCTCCCGCGGCGGCGGCGGCGGCGGTGGCGGCCGAGGTGGCGGGCGTGGCGGCGGCGGGGGCGGCCCTGGCGGCGGGCGCGGCGGCGTGCCGCGTGGCGACTCGTCGTGGGACGCGCTCTTCGACTCGGGCGGGACGCTCGTGGCGGACGGGTGGACCGCCGAAATGGCGATCCCGTTCAAGAGCCTGCGTTACCCGTCGGTCGGCAACCAGGCGCACCGCTGGGGGTTCCAGATCGCGCGGCAGATCCGCGGCAAGGACGAGACGGTCGTCTGGGCGCCGGTCTCACGCGACATTTCCGGGTTCCTGCCGCAGATGGGGTTGCTCGAAGGGCTGACGGGGCTCTCGACCAGCCGGAACCTCGAGATTCTGCCGACCGTGACCGGGGTGCAGGTTGGCAACCTCGACACGACGACCGGCGGGTTCCCCGAAGCCTCGCAGCCGGAAGGCGGCGTCAATATCAAGTACGGCCTCACATCCAACCTGACGCTCGATGCTACGTTCAACCCCGACTTCTCTCAGATCGAGTCGGACCGGCCGCAGATCGAGGTGAACCAGCGCTTTCCGCTGTTCTTCTCCGAGTTGCGCCCGTTCTTCCTCGAAGGGCAGGAAATCTTCAGCCTGACCGGTCCGGTGAACTTCGTGCACACCCGGACCATCGTCGACCCCAGGTATGGCGGCAAGGTGACCGGCAAGGTCGGCAAGACCACGCTCGGCGTGCTGGTTGCCAACGACGAAGCGCCAGGAAAGCTCGACGATCGCTCCGATCCGGCCTTTGGCCAGAACGCCAACGTGCTGATCGGACGGGTCCGGTACGACCTGTACTCGGAGTCGCACCTCGGCGCCATCGTGACCGACCGGGAGTTCCACGACAGCTACAGTCGGCTCGTCGGCGCCGACGGCAACTTCCGGCTCAGCGACACCGCGTCCATCGGTTTCCGCGCCATCACGACCCAGAACCGAGATTTGGACCAGCTGGAGACATCCGGGGAGATGTTCGATGTCGGCATGAGGAGTCAGGGGCGCAACCTGAACTACTTCGTGGCCGGCTACACGATCGACCCCGATTTCAACACCGCCGTCGGGTTCGTGCGGCGCCGGGACATCAAGGCGGTCACCAGCCGGCTCGGCTATCGCTGGTGGCCCGAGAGCTGGCTCATCAACTGGGGCCCGGAGGTCAGCTACGCGCGGAACTACGACTTCGACGACGTCCTGGACGACGAGACCCGTCGCGTCGGCGTGAACTTCTCGTTCGCGAAGAACATCCGGGTCAACGCGAGCGTGAACCGCGACATGGAGCGGTTCGGCGGCATCAACTTTGACAAGACCCGGTATTCACTGGGTGGCAACGTCAACACGATTCAGGCGGTCTCGTTCGGTGGGTTCTTTGGGTTCGGGGATGACATTCGTTACAGCGCCGCCCCGTTCTTGGGCAGCGGCTCCAGTGGCGGCCTCTTCATGACCGTCCGTCCGTTCAGCCGATTGCAGTCGCAGATCAACATCAACACCAGCCGCCTGCTCGACCCGTTCGACGACACCGAGGTGTTCGACGTCAAGATCTACCGGGCGCAGACCACCTATCAGTTCACCGACCGGCTGCTGCTGCGCAACATCATGGAATACAACACGTTCAGCCGCAGTGTGGGCGCGAACGTGCTGTTCACCTATCGTGTCAATTCCGGCACCGTCTTCTTCATCGGCTACGACGACCACTATCAGCAGGGCGATCTGATCCTCGACAGCGACGGCGAGTCTGCGCACCTCGGCAACCAGGAGTTCTTCACGACGGACATGCTGCGGACCAATCGAGCGTTCTTCACCAAGCTTTCCTATCTCTTCCGCTACTGATGCTCGACTAGCGGCGGGCGGTTCGCCGGAGGACGGTGAGGTCGTTCACACCGTCGGCGATCCGTCGTAAACGCCGCGCCCGCCTGGACCGTCTCTTGATAGGGCCCGATCCAGCGGTTGTCGCCAACATGGCCGTTGCTCTGATATTCTGGACGGCCCCTATACACGCTTCGGTCTAGGCCCGATATCGACCGGAGCACTCACTCTCTGGCAGGATCGACAAAATGCGTAGCTGCCGGCCAACCGTTGTCGTAGCCGTGCTCGCCCTGATGTGGGCCCCACTCGCTGGGGCCGCCGTGCCGGGCGTGACCACCGTGCCACACTGGCTCGCGGCCGCGCCGATCGCCCAGACGGCGTCGACTGGCGGCAACGGCTCGGAGGCCAGCGAAGGCGCCGTCGCGGTGCTCCCGTTCGTGAACATCTCGCAAGACGCCGCCGACGACTGGCTCGGTGACGGCATCGTCGAGACTGTCGTTGCGGACCTCGAGGCGCAGCACCGGTTCACGGTCATCGCCCAGGAGCAAGTGCGGGCAGCCCTCGCCGGCCGGTCGGCCCAATTGGCCCAATTGACAACGATCGACGACGCCTCGGTCATCCCGCTGGGGCGTGAGCTGGGTGCCCGCTGGGTGGTCACGGGCGGGTACCAGCATCAGGGCGCACAGCTCCGGATCACCGCGCGGATGGTCGACGTGACTACCGGTGTGGTGGCGAAGACGGTGAAGGTGGACGGTGTCTTCGACGAGATCTTCGCCCTGCAAGACCAGATCGCCGCGGCGCTGTCGACGGCCGGGGGCTCGGGCGCCCTTACGGGGTCGGCGCAGAGCGCAGCTGGTCGCCCCGGGTCTGTCGCGTCCGCCGGTGAAGGTGCCGAGACGGCCGCGCCAGACACACGAGACGACGCCCGTAGGTTGCGGCCCGAAGAAGTGACCGGCGGCATTGTCCTGCCGGACGCCGACCCGACCAACCTCGGCCGCGCTGGCGGTCGCGGGGGCGGCGGGCGTGGTGGACAGAGTGGTCCCGGTGGCCGGGCTGGTCGCGGTGGGGGTGCGGGTCGCGGCGGCGCCCCATCAGCCGCGCCCGCCGGTGTCGCGGCGTCAGCCGGCATCCTTGCGGGTCGTCCCAGCTTGACCGCCGTCCGCGCGCTGGAGCCCCCACGGATCGACGGGCAGCTCGATGACGCGGTCTGGCAAAGCGCCGCACGGCTGACCGAGTTCGTGCAGGTGCGGCCGCTCGACGGCGCGCCGGCGACGGAGGACACCGAGGTCTGGGTCGCCTACGACAGCGGGACCCTCTATTTCGCGATGCACGCGCACTACTCGAACCCCAGCATCGCCCGAGCCAACCGGGTCGACCGCGACCAGACGCGGAACGACGACACGATCTCGTTCTACTTCGACACCTTTCTCGATCAACAGCGTGCTTATGTGTTTTCGGTGAACGGCTACGGCGTGCAGGGCGACTCCCTGACCGGTTCGCGCGGTGGTGGCGGCGGTCGTGGCGGCGGGCGTGGCGGGTTTCGTGGCGGCGGCCCGGGTGGTGGCGGAGGCATCCCGACTGGCGACAGTTCCTGGGACGCGCTGTTCGAGTCGGCCGGCACTTTGGTGGACGACGGCTGGACCGCCGAAATGGCCATTCCGTTCAAGAGTCTGCGTTACCCCTCCCGCGACACCCATCGCTGGGGGTTCCAGGTCGCCCGCTCGATCGGCGGGAAGAACGAGACGGATGTCTGGTCGCCGGTGTCGCGGGACAACCCGAGCTTCATGTCGCAGATGGGGCTGCTCGATGGCTTGAGCGGGCTCTCGACCAGTCGCAACCTCGAGTTCCTGCCGACCGTGACGGGGGTGCAGGTCGGGGCCCTCGACCGGAACACGGGTGGGTTCGGCGACGAGACCCAGCCGGAAGGCGGTCTCAACGTCAAGTACGGCATCACCTCCAACCTGACACTCGACTTCACCTACAACCCCGACTTCTCGCAGATCGAGTCGGACCGACCGCAGATCGAGGTGAACCAGCGGTTCCCGCTCTTCTTCTCCGAGCTCCGCCCGTTCTTTCTCGAGGGGCAGGAGGTCTTCCAGACGCGGGCGTCGGCCAACCTGGTGCACACACGGACCATCGTCGACCCGCGCTATGGCGGCAAGGTGACCGGTAAGGTCGGCAACACGACCGTCGGTTTCCTGTTCGCCAACGACGAGGCTCCTGGCAAGGTGGATGACCGCGCCGACCCGGCCTATGGCAGAGAAGCACAGTTCATGGTGGGACGGGTGCGGTATGACCTGTACGCCGAGTCGTACATCGGCGCCATCGTGACCGACAGGGAGTTTCTCGACCAGTACAGTCGGGTGGGCGGTGTCGACGCGAACTTCCGTCTCGCGCGTACGCAGACGGTGTCGATGTCGTTCTTTCAGTCTCAGCATCGGGATGCGGAGGGCGTGGAGCGGACCGGCCCAGGGTGGTCGTTGAACTACGGCAATCGGGGACGCAATCTGACGTACTCGCTCAGCACCAATGGGCTCGACCCGGACTTCCGGACCAACACTGGGTTCGTTCGTCGGGTCGACACCCGGCAGGCGCGCGCGAACGTCTCCTATCGCTGGTACCCCGAGAGCTGGATCGTCAGCTGGGGCCCACGCGCCAGCTACGATCGCAACTACGACTTCGAGGGGATCTTGCAGGACGAGGGGTCGAACGTCGGACTCAACGTCACCTTCGCGAAGAACATCAACATCAGCACCAGCGTCAATCGCGACATGGAGCGGTTCGGCGGGATCAACTTCATGAAGACCCGCTACTCGGCGGGTGGCGGCATCAACACCAGCCGGCGGATCGGTTTTGGCGGATTCTTCAACTGGGGCGACCAGGTCCGGTTCAGCGCCACGCCGTTCCTGGGGAATAGCTCCAGCGCCAACATTTTCATGAATCTTCGGCCGGTGTCGCGGTTCCAGGCCGAGCTCAACCTCAGTACAAGCCGTCTGGTCGACCCCTCGACCATGCAAGACGTGTTCGACGTCAAGATCTATCGCACGTTCTCGACCTACCAGTTCACCGAGCGGATGGTCCTGCGGAACATCATGGAGTTCAACAGCTTCAACCGAACACTCGGGGCGAACATCCTGCTGACCTACCGTGTCAACTCCGGAACCGTCTTCTTCATCGGATACGACGATCGCTACACCCAGGGCGATCTGATTCTCGACGACGACGACGATCCGATCTTCTTCACGACTGATTTCGAGCGTACCAATCGCGCCTTCTTCACCAAGATGTCGTATCTGTTCAGGTTCTAGTTTGCCCGCGTAAACGCCGTCGGTCTCTGCGGCGTATAATCAGATGTCAGGTCGCCCGCCCCCCACGGTGGTGCTGCCCGTTCGCGAAACCCGGTTGTTGGAAGTCCGGGGGCCCTGCCGCGACGCTTCCCGCGAGTCCCTTCGTTCTTCGAGATTCCGCAGGCCGGCGGCCTCACGGCCCACATCCGGCCGGCCGTGTACGATGTATGACTAGCCGTTGGCTCGTTCCGCTGTCCGGTTTGCTCCTGTTGACGCCCGCCACCGCGGGTGCGTCTGCCGTGCAGCGGGTCCCCACATGGCTGGCGGTTCCGGGCTCGCCGGCGGCCCAGTCGGCACCGGTCGCCACATCCGCCGGTGCGGCGCCGGAGACCGCGGCCGAGGCGATGTCGGTCCTCGCGGTGTTGCCGTTCTCGAACATCTCGCAAGATGCCGCTGACGACTGGATCGGAGACGGGTTCGCCGACACGGTAGCCGCCGAGTTGGCCTCGCTCGCCGACCTCGTCGTGGTCGGCCCCGCGGCGGTGACGTCGGCGGTGACCGCAGAACCGCTTGCGCCGATCGATCCTTCGGCGGCCGCGCGTGTGGGTCGAGCGCTGGGTGCCCGGTGGGTGGTCAACGGTGGGTATCAGCGGGTCGGTCCGCTGCTTCGCGTCACCTCGAGGTTGGTTGACACCCGCACGGGCGAGGTCGTCGATACGCTGACGGCCGATGGGACGATGGATGAGTTCTTCGAGCTTCAGGACCGGGTCACGACGCACCTGGTGCTCGGCGTGGCCGCGGCCGGGCGGCCACGAGTGCCGGTGGCGACTGGGCTCGGCGAGGGCGAAGCCGCGGGTGCACCCGCCGTGACCGCGGGCGCCGCGCCTGGAGACGGCGGCGACAGGGCCGGCCGTGGTGTCAGCGGAAACAGGCCTGGCGGCGCCGTAGGCCTCGGTCGCCCAGGGGCCAGAGCCGGTCTGGGCGGTGCGCCCGGCGAGATCGTCCTGCCCCGCGACGATGCCAGCGGGCAACCGGCTCGGCGCCCGGACGGTCGCGCGCCGGGTGCGGTATCGTTGGCCGGCGCCCCGGCCGCCGCGTCGGCCGGCATCCTCACCGGTCGCCCCACCGTCACGGCCGCGAGAGCCACCGTCGAGCCGACGATCGACGGCACGCTCGACGACGAGATCTGGCGAACCGCCACCCGCATCACCGAGTTCGTGCAGACGACCCCAACCGAGGGGGCCGCCGCGACCGAGGACACCGAGGTCTACATCGCGTTCGACAGCACCCATCTTTTCGTCGGGGTGTATGCGCACTACGACAACCCCGGGATGATGCGTGCCAACCGCGTCGATCGCGACCGGGCGTCGTTCAGCGACGACACGATCTCGCTTTATTTCGATACCTTCCTCGACCAGCAACGCGCGTTCGTCTTCACCCTCAACGGCTACGGCGTCCAGGGCGACTCCCTGATGGGTGGTGGTGGCGGTGGCGGCTTTCGCGGCGGCGGTGGTGGTGGCGTGCCCCGCGGCGACAGCTCGTGGGATGCGTTGTTCGAGTCGAGCGGCGTGCTCGTCGACGATGGGTGGACCGCCGAGATGGCGATCCCGTTCAAGAGCCTGCGATACCCGTCCAGCGAGGCGCACCGCTGGGGGTTCCAGATCGCCCGGTCGATTCGGGGCAAGGACGAGACGGTGGTCTGGTCCCCGGTGTCTCGCGACGTCTCCGGCTTCATGCCGCAGATGGGGTTGCTCGATGGGTTGCGCAATCTGTCGACGAGCCGTAACCTCGAGATCCTGCCGACCTTCACCGGCATCCAGGTCGGCAATCTCGACCGGGCGACCGGCACGTTCGGCGAAGAACGACAGCCGGAGGGCGGTGTCAACGTCAAGTATGGCCTGACGTCGAATCTCACGCTCGACTTCACCTACAACCCCGACTTCTCCCAGATCGAGTCTGACCGGCCTCAGATCGAGGTGAACCAGCGGTTTCCACTGTTCTTCAACGAGCTGCGCCCGTTCTTCCTGGAGGGGCAAGAGGTCTTCGACATTCGAGGACCGGTGACCCTCATCCACACGCGCACGATCGTTGACCCGCGCTATGGCGCCAAGATCACCGGCAAGGTCGGCAAGATCACGCTGGGTGTACTCGTCGCCAACGACGAGGCGCCGGGCAAGGTTGACGACCCGACCGACCTGGCGTTCGACCGGAGCGCGAACTCGGTGATCGCCCGGGTGCGGTACGACCTGTACTCCGAGTCGCACATCGGGGCCATCTTTACCGATCGGGAGTTTCTCGACAGCTACAGCCGCCTCATTGGCCTCGACGGCCGCTTTCGCATCAATCCCACGACGTCCGCCGATTTCATGGCGATCACCGCCGAGAACCGGGCGCTCGACGACGATTCGACCTCGGGGCGGATGTTCGACCTCGGTCTCCGGCACAATGGCCGGAACCTGAACTACAGCGTCTCTGGCTACCAGATCGACCCGGAGTTCGACTCCGAGGTCGGGTTCGTGCGGCGACGCGACATTCGGCGCGCCTCGAGCAACGTCTCGTATCGGTGGTGGCCCGAGAGCTGGATCATCAACTTGGGGCCAAGCCTCAATTACAGCCGGAACTGGAACTTCGACGACATCCTCGAGGATGAGGAGGCCCGGCTGCGTTTCAACGTTTCGTTCGCCAAGAGCATCCGGTTCAACGGCGAAGTCAGCCGGGAGATGGAGCGGTTCGGCGGGATCAACTTCGACAAGACCCGCTACGGCATCGGCGGCAACGTCAACACCAGCCGGGTGGTCTCGTTCGGCGGCAACTACGACTGGGGCGAGCAGGTGCGGTTCAGCGGCACGCCGTTTCTCGGCGATGGGTCGAGCGCCCGCCTGTTCATGAATCTGCGTCCGTTCAGCCGGCTTCAGTCGTCGCTACGGGTCAGCACGAGCCGGCTGGTTGATCCGGCAGATCAATCCGAGGTCTTCGACGTGAAGATCTTCCGCGCCGAGACCACCTATCAGTTCACCGACCGTCTCGTGCTCCGCAACATCATGGAGCACAACACGTTCAACGGGACGCTCGGCAACAACCTGCTCTTGACCTATCGGGTCAACTCGGGCACGGTGTTCTTCGTCGGCTACGATGATCGGTACACGCAGGGCGACCTGATCTTCGACGACGATGACGAACCGCTGTTCTTCACGACCGATTTCGAGCGTACGAACCGTGCGTTCTTCACGAAGATCTCGTATCTATTCAGATACTGACGTTCTTGTGGCAGGGTCGCCCGCCGCCGGCGCACGCCGGATGCCCGACAAGCCTGGAGCGGCCATCGTTTGACTCTTACCCCGTGTTCTTCGCAGTGGAGGTTCCCGTGTTCCGATCCATCTTTGCCCTCGTAGTCGGTCTGGTGGTCTTCAGCGGCGGCGCCGCCGTCGCGCAGGAGGTGGACCTGAGCCAGGTCACGCTCCCGGCCGGGTTCTCGATCGAGGTCTATGC
>Ga0302133_10000859_pt1 | contig 19344 bp, 16 predicted proteins | sample CB9_331_MG_FD_203121 | JGI IMG/M metagenome (GOLD analysis project Ga0302133, IMG submission 203121) | Marine microbial communities from Western Arctic Ocean, Canada - CB9_33.1 | ecosystem: Environmental > Aquatic > Marine > Oceanic | place: Canada: Western Arctic Ocean | collected 2017-09-19 | reverse complement strand
CGCGCGGCGCTCCCACCCGAGACCGTCGCCCGACACATCGAAGAGCTGAGCCACCTGCCCCGCCTGCTCGAACAGGCGCTCAAGTGCGACGACGCGATCCAGGCGGTAGCGCACCGCTTCTACGCGCATCGAAATTTTCTCTATTTGGGGCGCGGCATCAACTACCCGATCGCCCTCGAGGGTGCGCTGAAGCTGAAAGAGATCTCATACATTCACGCCGAAGGCTATCCGGCCGGCGAGATGAAGCATGGTCCGATCGCACTGATCGACGAACAGATGCCGGTCGTCGCGCTGATGCCCGCCGGCCGGATATTCGAAAAGATGGCCGCCAACCTCCAGGAAGCGAAGGCGCGTGGCGGCGCGGTGATCGCGGTCGCCGACGACAGCCAGCAGGAAATCGACAAGTTGATCGACCCGGCCCGCGACGCCCTGATCACGGTGCCCGCCGCGCCGCCGCTGTTGGCACCGGTCGTCATGGTGGTGCCGCTCCAGCTGCTTGCCTACCACATCGCCGTGCGCCGCGGGTGTGACGTCGACCAGCCGCGTAACCTCGCCAAGAGCGTTACCGTCGAGTGACGACAGTCGCCGCCCGTATGGATTTCCTCAAGCAGCTGAACCCCGAACAGCGCCGCGCGGTGCTACAGACGGAAGGGCCGCTCCTGATCCTCGCTGGAGCGGGGTCGGGGAAGACCCGCGTGATCTCCCATCGCGTGGCGCATCTGATCGGCAACGGGCATGCCGAGCCACCCGAGGTGCTCGCGGTCACCTTCACCAACAAAGCGGCCGGAGAGATGCGCGAGCGTGTCGAGGCGTTGCTGGCGACCGACTGCAGAGGGCTCTGGATCTCGACCTTTCATGCCTTCTGCGCCCGGATCCTGAGACGGGAAGGTCCCGCGATCGGGCTCAAGCGTGACTTCGTCATCTACGATTCGTCGGACCAGATGTCCGTTGTGCGGCGCGCCCTCCGCGATCTGAATATCGACGACAAGCTGCTGCCGGCCCGCCAGGCGTTGTCGCTCATCAGCCAGGCCAAGAACCAGATGGTGGACCCGGAGACGCTGCGTGGCGAGAGCTGGAGCGCGCGGGGGGAGATCGCGGCCAAGGTCTACGAGCGTTACCAGCGCGCTCTGGCCGAGGCGAACGCACTCGACTTCGACGACCTGTTGCTACGCACGGTGGACCTGTTTGCCACCGCCGCGGCGGTCAAGCAGCGATACGGCCAGCGGTTCCGGTTCATCATGGTCGACGAGTATCAGGACACCAACCAGCCGCAGTACCTGCTCATCCGGCATCTAGCCGATCACCACCGCAACCTGTGTGTCGTCGGCGACCCCGACCAGTCCATCTACAAATGGCGCGGCGCCGATCTACGCAACATCATGGACTTCGAGAAGGACTTCTCGGAGGCGACCGTGGTCCGTCTCGAGCAGAACTACCGCTCGACCCAGGTGATCCTCGACGCGGCGTCGGCGCTCATTCGACAGAACCGTAACCGGAAGGAGAAGCGGCTCTGGACCGACCAGACCGGCGGTGACCCGATTCGCTACTTCCGTGGTGGGGACGAGCTCGAAGAGGCGGACTTCGTCACGGCGCGGCTCCGGGAGGCGCTCGCGGCCAACGAGGCGCGCGTCGGCGTGCTGTATCGGACCAACGCGCAGTCACGCGCCCTCGAGGAAGCCCTGATCCGCGAGGGGCTCACCTACAAGATCATCGGTGGCGTGCGGTTCTACGAGCGGAAAGAGATCAAGGACGCCCTCGCCTATCTGCGACTGCTGATGAACCCCGACGATGACGTCAGTCTGCGACGGGTCATCAATGTGCCGACGCGCGGTATCGGCAAGGGCGTGATGACCGCGCTCGACGAGCTGACGCCAGCGCCGGTCGACGCCGGTCCGCTGTTTGCCGACACGGCGATCGAGGGCGGCGAGCCCGGGTCGCTCTGGCGACGCCTGACACGGGCGGTAGACGAGAACCTGCTGCCCACCCGCGCCGTGACAGCCCTGCGACACTTCCGTGATCTGATTTTGACGCTGAGCGACTTCGCATCGCGCGAGCCGGTGTCCGATGTCCTCGGCAAACTGCTCGATCAGAGCGGCTATCTGCAGGACCTTCGCGAGCTGCACACCGAGGAGGCCGATGGGCGTCTGGCCAACCTGATGGAGCTGGTCTCGGCGACACGCGACTACGAAATCCGCGACCCGGAACCGTCGCTGAGCGGCTTTGTCGACCGGCTGTCGTTGCTCTCGGAAACCGACGAGGAGAAGGGCGCCCCGGAGGCGCGGATCTGGCTGATGACGCTGCATGCGGCCAAGGGGCTCGAGTTCCCCGCCGTCTTCATGGTCGGCATGGAAGAGGGGCTCTTCCCGCACTCGCGGTCACGGGAGGACGACGAGGAGCTCGAGGAAGAGCGGCGCCTGTGCTATGTCGGGATGACCCGTGCGCAGACCCGGCTCATTCTGACCAGCGCCGCGCGCCGTCGCGTCTTTGGCGAGTATCAGGCGTCTGAGCCGTCACGGTTCCTCAGCGAAATTCCCGCCGAGCTGCTCGAGGTGGTTGCGCCCGTGTTCTCGACGCCAGCCCCCAACCCGACAACCTTCGGCCGGCCGCGTCGCGGCCAGCGTCGATCTGGCAAGACGGCGCCGGAGGAAATTCAGCCGGATTACGGCTATGCCTACGAGGACGAGGACCAGTCGGTGAGTGTCAGGCCCGGCACCCGCGTCCGCCACGCGACATTCGGCGTAGGCACCATCCTCTCGGTCGAGCCGCTAACCGATGACATGAAGCTGACGGTCAGCTTCGCCGATGTCGGGCGGAAAACGCTCCGAGCGAAATACGCGAAGCTGACGCTGGCCTAGACGAGCAGCCCGTGGTGAAAGTCCCGCGTCGCACCGAGAGCGCCGGTCGAATGCAGCGGCGACTTTCACCACGGGCTGCTCGTCCCCCTGGAACGGGGGACCAAGCCATTCGACCGACTGGTGCTACCCCACCAGCAGCGAGAGCACCCCGAGCGCGACCGCGACCAGGAGCACCGTCACCCCGATCGGGACGCGATACCGGTTCTCGTCGTAGCCGGGCGCGACATCGTCAGTCACGCCGGCGAGCAGGCGCCCCATCCCGGTCATCGGGTTGGCGGCGTAGGCCGAGGCCAGCTGCACGAGCGAGCGCGACACGTCGCGGGTGACGCGTCCGGTGGCCGCCGCCGTCCCGATGAGCCAGCCCATCACCACCGGCACCGGCTTCCGGTAGAACCAGTCGGTATCCAGGCTCTCGGTCGCCTGCCCAGCGAGCTTGGGGAGCAGCCACCAGAAGCCAAGGCCTGTCCCGATGATGAGCTGCAGCGCCCCGACCACATGGTCGAGGGTGTAGGGATGGTAGTCGACTGGGCTGGCGAGCCGCGCGTAGAGCCAGCCAGGCGCCAGCCCCAGCCCGACGCAGCAGAAGGCCGCGACGGCCATGGCGGCGATCATGTTGGTCGGTATGGCCGTCGGGCGCAGACCGCGTGACGGTCCGAAGAAGGTGAAATAGGGCAGCTTCAGACCGGTGTGGAGGAACGTGCCGACACTCGCCAGCGTCAGCAGCAACTCCGCGATGCCCCGACCGTCGTCGCCGGCAGCCGTGATGATCATCGACTTGCTGATGAACCCGTTGAACAACGGCACGCCGGAGATCGAGAACGCGCCGACCATGTAGAGACCCAGGACCACCGGCATCTGACGGCCGATGCCCCCGAGCTCGGTGAGCGTGCGACGACCGGTCGCCGCCATCACGGAGCCCGCCCCCATCAGCAACAGCGCCTTGTACAGGATGTGGCAGAAGGCGTGAGCCGCTGCTCCGGCGAGGGCCAGCGGCGTGCCGATGCCGACCGCCGCCACCATGTACCCGACCTGGCTGATGATGTGGTAGCCGAGCAGGCGTCGAATGTCGTTTTCAAGCACGGCATAGACGACCCCGTAGAGCGCCATGGCGATACCCGCCCACACGAGCAGGTCGCTGCCGGGGAACGCCCGAATCAGGATGTAGACGGCCGTCTTGGTGGTGAACGCACTGAGGAACACCGTGCCGGTGATCGACGCCTCCGGGTAGGCGTCCGGCAGCCAGGCGTGAAACGGCGGGACGGCGGCGTTGATGACGACCGCCAGGAGGATCAGTCCGTACGCCCCGCCCCCGGTCGGGCCGACCGGGCCGAGCAGCGCCGAACCGCCGCCGGACAGATGGAGCGCCAGCCCCGCGAAAAAGAGCGAGCCGCCGGCAACATGCACGAAGAGATACCGCAACCCCGCGGCGCGGGCGCGGTCGGTGTTCCCGGACCAGACGACGACGAGGGAGGCCATCGCCATCAGCTCCCACCAGACGAACGCAGTCACCCAGTCGCCGGCGTAGACCACGCCCAGCGCCCCGCCGGCATACAGGAGCGTTGCCACATGCTCGCCCCCTTTGCGAACGTGCAGGGCGTAGAGCGAGCCGACCGCCGCGATCAGGCTGAAGATCAGCCCGAAGAGCGAGCTGAGCACATCGACCCGTAACAGCGCCAGCGAGTGGGCGCCGACGGTGTATGTCCAGTGATCACCGATAGGCAGCGTCGCCGCGGTCGCACAGGCCGCCACTGTCCCGGCCAGCAGCACGGCCGCCCGGGTCCGGCCACGGCTCAGGCCGACCAGTCCCGCGGTCCCGAACAGGATGAACGCCGGGTGGAACGTCATTCGTCGACTGTCTCGTAGTGCCGTTCGCGCCGCTGCAGCCAGACCTTACCCAGCGCCTTCGACACGATCACGATCGCCATACAGCCCACGGCCCCATAGACCAGGTCGAACCCCGGCACGTGGTGCCACCAGGTCTGGCCGTGCGGATGGCCCAGAAAATCAAGCGCCGCCGTAGCGGTCACGATCGATCCGATCAGCACCCTCACGCGGCTGCTCACGGCACACCCCCGGAGGCTGCCCCGGCCACGACGCTGGTGGCCGCGCTCCACGCCAGCTGATAGAAACCGACGCCGATATCTGGCGCGACCCCGAGCAGCAACGCCGCCAGCGCGGTGGCGGCCAGCGGCGCCGTGAGCATCAGCCGTTCGGGCTCCACCTCGCCGTATGCCGGCTTGAAGAACGCGTCGTACACAATCGGGAAGAAATACGCCAGGTTGAGGAGACCGCTCACCACCAGCACCGCGATGAAGACCCCGTGGCCGGCGGCCAGCGCGCCGAGGCCCAGATTCCACTTGCTGACAAAGCCGGCCAGCAACGGTGTCCCGGCCAGACCCGCGGCGCCGATGGCGAACGCGGTCATCGTGATCGGCATCTGCCGGCCCAGACCGTCCAGCTGGGTGACGTCGTCGCGGTGTGACGCGGTGTGGATCGCGCCGGCGCAGAAGAACATGGTGATCTTCATGAAGCCGTGTGCCGCGATGTGAAACATCGCGCCGGCCAGCGCCGCGACGGACCCGAGGGCGGCGCCCAGGACGATGTACGACAGCTGACTGACCGTCGAGTAGGCCAGCCGGCGTTTCAAATGCGTCTCACCGAGGGCTCGAAACGAACCAAACAGGATCGTCGCCGCCGCCAGCACCGCCAGCACCGTATCGGCACCAACGGCGCGTAACTGGTCGACCCCGAAGACGAACCCGACCACCCGAAGACAGCCGAACGCACCGGCCTTGACGACCGCCACGGCATGCAGCAGCGCGCTGACCGGGGTGGGGGCGACCATCGCCTCCGGCAGCCATCCGTGCAGCGGCATGATGGCCGCCTTGGCGCCGACGCCGACCATGAAGAGCGCGAAGAGCCCGATCACCGTCCAGTCCGGCAGCCCGGGCGGCAAGATCCCTCCGGGGCGAAACTCGCCGCCTGACGCCAACGAGTGCGTCCAGACGATGGCGAGCAGCAGCGCCTGGCCGGCCGTGAGCGTGTAGACCAGATAGGTTCGGGCGCCGGCCCGCGCCGACGGTGTACGGTTGTGTGCGACCAGCGGATAGGTGGCGAGCGTCAGCACCTCGTAGAACAGGAAGAACGTCAGCAGATTGCCTGCGAACGCCAGACCGATCGTGGCCGACACGCAGAGCGCGAAGCTCGCGAAATAGCCGGTCTGGTTGGCGTAGCCGCCGGCCCGCATATAGCCGACCGAGTAGACCGACGTGAGCAGCCAGAGCGTCGACGCGACGAGGGCGAACAGAAGCCCGAGGGGGTCGACACGGAGGTAGAGCGAGAGCCCTGGCAAGAGCGACAGACGCGACGACTCGAACGTTCCGCCGTCGAGAACCACCGGCACCATCGACAACACGAGGAGGAGCTTGATGATGCCGGACCCGAACGTACAGCTCTCCCGCAACGCGGGGCGCCGGTCGCACAACCGGATCAACCCGGCCGCGACCAGCGACACGAGCACCGCCGCGAGCGGACGATCCGCACCGAGCAGATCAGGCATGGACTGGCATCAGCTCACATTCTCAGAGTTCGGGGAGGGCATGACGAATCACCGCGGTGATCAGCCGGCTGTTGAAGAGGCCGATCAGCAGCACGGCTGCGCCAAGTGTCACGACCGGTCCCAGCAGCCGAAGCGGCAACTCAGGGCGCGGGCGCGTCGCCCCCTCGTCGTTCGCGGCCGGTTCCTCAGCAAAGTAGATCCGTTCGATGACCCGAAAGAAGTAGACGGCACTCAGGAGCGAGCTGAGCAGCAATACGATCGCGAAGGGCCACGCGTCAGCCTCGAGCGCCCCGCGTAGGAGATACCACTTACTGAAGAACCCGGCCGTCGGCGGCATGCCGACGAGTGACATCGCCGCCACCGTGAACGCCGCCATGGTGAGCGGTGCGCGGCGACTGGCGCCGGCGAAGCCGTCGATCTCGGCACGCACGGTCTGTCGCGGGAGGCTGCCCACCGCGCCGAACAAGCAGCCCTTGGCCACGGCGTGACCCACGATGTGCAGAAGCGCGCCGGTCAGGGCCAGGGCATTCCCGAGTGACAGCCCGAGCACGACATACCCCATCTGTCCGACACTCGAATAGGCGAGCATTCGTCGGACGTCGCGCTGCGCAAGCGCCAGAATCGAACCGGCGAGCACGCCGCCCGCCGCCACCCAGCTCAACACGGCGAGCGCACTCTCGATGGCACCGCTCCGAGGCAACACGAAGTAGATCACCCGCACCAGGGCATAGGCGCTGACCTTCGACATCACGGCGGCGATGAACATCGTCACGGGCGGCGGCGCATACGTGTAGGCGTCTGGCATCCAGCCGTGTAGCGGAAAGACCGCCATCTTGATCGCCAGGCCGACCACGATCAGCACCACACCCATGGTCGCCGCGCTGCCGCCACCGGCGTCCGGCAGACGCGCGGCGAGATCGGCCATGTTGAGCGTGCCGGTCAGCGCATACAGATACCCGAGCCCCAGCAGGTAGAAGCTCGCCGCGATGGTCCCGATGAGAAGATAGCGAAAGGTCGCCGCGACGGCCCGGTCGCCGCCCGAGGCCAGCAACGCATAGGCCGCCAGTGACGAGATCTCGAGAAACACGTAGAGATTGAACAGGTCGCCTGTCAGTGTGATGCCAAGCAGGCCCGTGGTCAGCAACAGGAACAGGCTGTCGAAGACCGTGCGGCGGAGCGGGGACAGGACACGCAGGTGGGGACCGGCATAGATGGCGACCAGGGTCGCCAGCAGCGCCACGAGCACGGCCATCCCGCCACCAAGCGGGTCGACGACATACTCGATCCCCCACGGGGGGGCCCATCCGCCAAGGTGATAGTGCCAGGGGCCCTCGTCGAGCGCGACCCGCAGCGCGGCAACGGCGCAGACCAGGGCCGTCAGCGGCGCCACGATCGTGAGGCCGCGCGCGAGCCGGGGCGATACCCTGGTCGCCAGCGGCACGAGGACGGCTGCCAGTAGCGGCGCCAGGACGATGAGGATCGGTAGGTGCTGGCTCACTCACGCATCCGGGAGAGGAGCTCGGCCTCGTCCAGCGTCTCGAATCGACGGTGGATGCGGATCAGCAGCGCGAGGGCGACACCGGTGGTGCTGACGCTGACGACGATCGCGGTCAGCATCAGGGCGTGTGGCAGGGGGTTGGCGTAGATCACCTCGGTGTGCGACGGCGCATGCTCGAGCTCGATGGGCGGCGTCCCACCGGTGCGCACCGCCAACGACACGAAAAACACGATGACGGCCACCTGCAGGACGTTCATCGCCATCAGCTTGCGGGCGAGGTTGGTGTTCACCAGCATCCCGTACAGACCGACCAGCAGCAGGACGGCGGCCAGTGTGTACTGCAGATGCCCGGGTGCAAGCAGGCTCATGCCAGAGTCCCGTCATCCCACGCCCCCAGGACGTCGAAGATCAGCACCAGCACCCCGGCGACGCCGATCATGACCGCGGTTTCAATGCCGAGCGTGCCGATGACCCGGACTTCCGCCGGCTCCATCGCCATCGGTAGGGGCAGCGCACCATAGTCCAGGAAGTTGCCGCCGAACAGCAGACTCGTGACCCCGATGCCACCGTACAGCAACGGCCCGGCGCAGGCGAGCAGCAGCGCGTGGTACGACGTGAGCCGAGATCGGCTCTGGCGCCCTCGCACAATGCGGAGCAGGATGATCGAAGCCGCGAGGATGACCCCGGCCTGAAAACCGCCGCCGGGGCTGTCGTGGCCATGAATCAGCACATAGGCGGCGAACAGCCACATGTACGGCACCATCAGCCGGGACGCCGCGTCGAGCACCGGGCTGCCGAGGCCGGTCTTCACGCCGCCCCTTCGTCGTCACCCGGTCGCCGGTCATCGACGCCCAGGATGAGCAGACAGGCGACACCGGCGGTGAAAATGACCGTCAGCTCGCCAAAGGTGTCATAGCCCCGGTAGTCGGCCAGCACCGCCGTGACGAGGTTCGGCGCCCCGGTGTCCTCGTGACCGTGCTCGATGTAATAGGGGGCGACATGACGGAAGGCCGGCGCGGCGCCGTCGCCAACCGGTGGCAACGCGGCGGCGGCCTGCAGCAGCGCGACGAGCGCCGGAATCATCACAACCAGGGCTAGACGTCCAATCACCGCACCCTCCGCGTCGTCCGCCGGATCGCGCAGACAAAGAACACCGTCGTCATGACCGCACCGACCGCCGCCTCGGTGAATGCGACATCCAGCGCATCCTGCACGACAAAGAACGCCGCTGAAAAGAAGCTGAACGCACCAAATATCGTCACGGCTGACAGGAGGTCTTTCACGCGGAGCGCGGCGACGGCCGAGACCACCATGAGCACAAGAAACGCCGGCGCCAGGGCATCGACGATCATCGCTGCCCTGTGCCAGGCCTCCAGGGCGCGAGCCCGGAGCGCACGGCGGCGCGCCCCAGCGCGTGGGTGGCGGTCGGATTGGCCAGAGAGATGAAAACCACTACGAGCAACAGCTTCACGCTCGTGAGCGTGAAGCCCTCGATCAGCGCCAGCCCACCGATCATCAAGGCCACTCCGAGCGTGTCGCACTTGCCCATGGCATGGAGCCGGCAATAAAAATCAGGGAGCCTGAGAATGCCGATCACGCCGGTCAGGATGAACCCGAACCCCAGAACCAGCATCACGCCCGCGGCCACGTTCATTCAGACTCCTTCGCGTTCTCGAAGTACTTGGCCAGCACCAGCGTACCGATGAAGCTGATGAGGGCATAGGACAGGGCAATGTCCACATACAGATCGACGCGCTCGCTCAAGGCGCCCAGCACGATGAGCAGCACGATCGTCTTGCTGCCTATCAGCCCCAGGCCGGTCAGCCGATCGAAGATCGACGGTCCGCTCACCACCCGATACCCGGATAGCAGCATCACGAACGTGAGCGCCGCCGCCAGCAGGGCCAACAAAAGGGACATCGTCAGTGTTACTCCGGCCGATCAGTCGGCGCGTCAAAGAGCGCCGCCACGCGGTCACGCATGAGGCCGGCTTCGACCTCGCGGCCGGCAGATTCGGTCAAGGCGTGAACGAGGAATGCGTCGTCGTCCACATCGAGCGTGACCGTGCCCGGCGTCAGCGTGATCGAGTTGGCCAGCGTCAATCGCGCCAGCGTGTGGGGAAGTGGTGCGTGTAGCGTGAGCATCCGCGGGCTCACCGGAAGCCGCGGATGGAGGACGACATAGGCTACCTGCAACGTCGCGACGAGGACCTGCCATCCAAGCCACGGCAGATAGAGGGCAAACCGGTGCCACGGAATCCGGAGCGGTGTTCGAGCGGCGGGTTCCGCGATCGCCGGCGGCTGCTCGACCAGCCACCCGGAAAGCAGCGCCACGATCCCGGCGGTCAACGCGCCCAGGCTGAGATGAAACAGATCACGCTTGGGTGAGAGCACCAGCCACAAGACAAACAGCACCACCGAGAACGGCGTCGCGGCGAGCAACCGGAGACCAAGTGAACGGGTGGGTGCCAGCGGGCCGCTCGGGGGGGTGTGTGCGGGCTCCGGCATGTGTGGGCCGGGCACCCGGCCGGTCAGAACTCTCGCTCTGACCAGCCGGGGCTGACGACCTGTCGTGTTTGGCAGGGGCTCGGGCAGGCGTCGACTAGTTGATGTTCGCGATGACCCAACGGCCTTCGATCTCGGTACCGTCGGCACCGGTCAACACCGCCTTCTGGAACGTGACGGTCATCGTCCGCTCGCTCTCGACACCATCCAACTCGACCGTTGCGGTGACCTGGGCGTCCTTGGTCAGCAACTGGCCGTCGAACTGGGTCAGATCGAGCGGGTTGTTCGGGTCGAACACACTCAAGCCCGCGGCGTTCTGCTCGGCGCGCAGCTCGGCGTCGGCGTCGGACGACATCTTGGAGTGCTCCATCGTCTCGTTGCGCCAGGTCGTCCACGCTTCCTGGACCTCGGCATCGCGCTGGGCGACGTCGTTGCTATCGCGCTCCGCCTCGAGGACGCGGTTGATGGCGTCGAAGTTCTCGGTCTGGTACTCGAGCTTGCGGGCGGAGAACTCTTCGTCCGACGCTGACGCGTCGAGCAGCGCCTGGTTCAACTCCTTGAGTCGCAGCGGCCGGCTTTGCTCCTCGGTCACGCTCTCGACCGAGGGGCTCGACACACTGCCGTCCTCACGGGTGTTCCAACCGACCATCGCGATGTTCCCGAGCGTGGCGCGATCGCCCACCCGCGAGGCGGTGAAATAGTTCCGGATCAGCGTCTGCTCCCCGCCGCCGCCGCCGCAGGCAGAGACAAATAGCGTCAGCAACGGCGCCACAAAGAGCGCGAGCGCGAGCGTCGTCGTCTTGGTTCGAACCATACCTTACCGCCTCCCTCACCTAGGCCGCCAAGGGGTAGCCCCCCCGCCGCATCATGAACTTCCCCGCCGTTTACTCTACGGGCTCTGAACCAGGATTGTGCTCGGTCGCGTCATCTTCCACGTCACCCGTCACGTCAGCGAGACGGGCGAGGGAGACGACCTGGTCCTTGTCGTCGATCTCAATGAGCCGTACACCCTGCGTCGCCCGGCCAATTGGCCGAATATCCTGCGTATCCATGCGGAGCACCTTCCCCTGCTTAGTGATGAGCATCAGCTCATCCTCGTTCTCCACGTAGGCGATGCCAGCGACACGACCGTTTCGAGCCGTCGTTTGAATGTTAATAATACCGACTCCTCCGCGGGATTGCACGCGGTATTCATCCAGTCCGGTGCGCTTCCCGTAGCCGTTCGCCGTCACCGTCAACAGGGTGCCGCCAGGCCGCACAACCGCCATGGCCACCACCTCGTCACCCTGACGGAGCCGGATACCGCGCACCCCGCGGGCCGTGCGGCCCATCGGCCGGACGCCATCTTCAGGGAACCGAATCGCCTTGCCGTCCCTCGTGCCGAGGAAGACCTGCCCGCGCCCGTCGCTGATCTCGGCGGCGATGAGCGCGTCGTCTGGATCGATACCCACGGCGATGATGCCCCCCTGGCGCGGGTGCCGGAACATGCGGAGATCCGTCTTCTTGATCACCCCATGACGGGTGCCGGTGACGATATAGTTCGCTCCCTCTTCCGTCGGCCAGTCCCGGACCGCCAGGAGCGCCGCGATCTTTTCGCCCGGCTCCATCGAGACCAGGTTCGCGATCGCCTTCCCGCGGCCGCTGGGACCGACATCCGGAATCGTGTACACCTTCAGCCAGTACACACGGCCGCGGTCGGAGAAGATGAGGATGAACGCGTGCGTCGACGCGACAAACAGATGCGTCAGGTAGTCCTCGTCGCGGGTGCGCATGCCGATCCGCCCCTTGCCACCGCGCCGCTGGCTCCGATACTCGGTGATCGCGGTCCGCTTGATGTAGCCGGTGTTGCTGACCGTGATCGCCATGTCCTCCTCGACGATCAGGTCTTCGATCCGGAGCTCGCCCGGATCGTCCACGATCTCGGTCCGTCTGGCGTCGCCGAACTTGGCCTGAACCTCTCGGAGTTCGTCGACGACGATCGCCATCAGGAGCGCCTCGCTCCCGAGAATCTCCCTCAGGCGCAGAATCAGCGCGGTCAACTCGGCCAGCTCGTCCAGCACCTTCTGGCGCTCCAGACCGGTCAGCCGCTGGAGTTGCATGTCCAGAATCGCCTGCGCCTGGATCTGGCTCAACTCGAACTGCTCCATGAGCCCCACCCGGGCGTCGGCCGGGTTGCTCGCCGCGCGGATGAGCGTAATCACGGCATCGAGATGATCGAGCGCGATCTTCAGGCCTTCGAGAATGTGGGCGCGCGCCTCGGCTTTGCGGAGCTCGAACTCCGTGCGCCGCTGCACGACCTCATGACGAAACTCGATGAAGCGCTCGACGACGTCCAGCAACCCAAGCACACGCGGACGCCCGCCGACGATGGCGAGCATGATCACACCGAAAGTGGTCTGCAGCGGGGTCTGCTTGTAGAGGTTGTTCAGCACGACCTCCGGCACCTCGCCCCGCTTGAGGTCGATCACGACCCGCATCCCGTCGCGGTCCGACTCGTCGCGCAGGTCGCTGACCCCCTCGAGGGACTTGTCACGCACCAAGTCGGCGATTTTCTCGATCAGGCGGGTCTTGTTGAGCTGGTACGGGATCTCGTTGATGACGATCGCCTGACGGTCGCCTTTACCGATATCCTCGAACGTGGCCCGGCCGCGCACGGTCAGGGACCCGCGTCCGGTCTGATAGGCGGCATCGATGCCGGCCCGCCCCACGATGAAGCCGCCGGTCGGGAAATCTGGTCCGGTAATCTGTCCCCGCAGGCCTCGACGTTTCTCTTCGGGGCTCTCCTCGCGGTGCTCGATGGTCCAGATGACGCCGTTGATGACCTCGGTCAGGTTGTGCGGGGGAATGTTGGTGGCCATGCCCACCGCGATCCCGGACGACCCGTTGACGAGCAGGTTGGGATAAGGGGTGGGCAGGACCGTCGGCTCTTCGGTCGTCTCGTCGTAGTTCGGGACGAAGTCGACGGTCTCCTTGTCGAGATCGGCCATCAAGGCATCGGCGAGCGGCTGGAGCTTCGCCTCGGTGTAGCGCATCGCCGCCGGCGGGTCGCCGTCGACCGACCCGAAGTTGCCCTGGCCATCAACCAGCGGACAGCGCATGTTGAAGGACTGGGCGAGCCGCACCAGCGTGTCGTAGATCGAGGCGTCGCCGTGTGGATGGTAATTCCCCATCACCTCGCCGACGATCTTGGCGCACTTACGGTAGGTGCGGTTGGACGTCAAGCCCATCAGACGCATGCCATACACAACCCGCCGATGCGCGGGCTTCAGCCCATCGCGCACGTCGGGCAGCGCGCGCCCGATGATGACGCTCATGGCGTAGTCCATGTACGAGCGCCGCATCTCGTCTTCGATGTTGACCGGTGTTCTGGTGTCGGGAGCGTCGGGCATAGGGGCGTGGTCTCAAGAAGTCAGCAGGCAACAAGCTGAAAGTGGGACGAACGGCAACATACGGACGAGCGGGGTCAGGTCGGAGCGTTGGCGTCACACATCGAGGTTCTTCACATCGAGCGCGTTGTCCTCGATGAACTTCCGGCGGGGCTCGACCTGGTCGCCCATGAGCGTGGTGAACATCAGATCGGCTTCAGTGTCGTCTTCGGCCTTGACCTGTAGCAGGGACCGGTTCTCTGGATTCATGGTGGTCGCCCACAGCTGGTCTGGGTTCATTTCACCGAGCCCTTTGTAGCGATTGATTGCCACCCCGCGCTTGCCCGCAGCGAGAAAATGCTCGACCAGTGCATCGAAGTCGCCGATACGCACGTCACCCGGCTTCGCGTCGGTCGCCTCTTCCTCGGCGGCGTCGCCCGGCCGCGACGCCATCGTGACGACCATCGGTCCGGTCACGTCCGCGACCCGGCGGTAGCTGGCGAGCAGCGCACGATACTCGACTGACTCGACGAACTCGAGTCCCACCGACTGCCGCCGAGCGAACCCGCCACTGCGGTCCTCGACGGCAAGGCCATACGCATTGTGTTCCTCGTCCGCCGCCACCGCCACGGTGCGCATTGACGTGGTCAGCTCGCGAGCGAGCGCCTCGACGGCGTCGTGATCGCAGAAAAATGTTTTGTCCGCCGCGCGCTGGACCAGCAACGCCTGCACGATGTCGGCCGGAGGGCCGCGGCGCTCGACGATCCGTCGATATTTTTGAACGGTTACCACCCGGTGCAGGACCGCTTCGAGCTCGGCTCCGGTCAAGTCGTGTGTCGGCAGCTTGAGCACCCGCGTTTCGGCGGCGCGATTGAAAAGCCACGACTCCAGCTCACGGTCATCCTTGATGTAGGTCTCGCTGCGTCCGCGCTTGACGCGATACAGCGGCGGTTGGGCGATATGGATATGCCCGCGCTCGATCAGCTCGCGCATCTGGCGGTAGAAGAAGGTGAGCAGCAGGGTCCGGATGTGCGAGCCGTCGACATCCGCATCGGTCATGATGATGATGCGGTGATACCGCAACTTGTCGGCATTGAAGTCGTCCTTCCCGATGCCGCATCCGAGCGCCGCGATGATCGCCCTGATCTCTTCGCTCCCCAGCATCTTGTCGAAGCGCGCCTTCTCGACGTTGAGGATCTTGCCCTTGATCGGCAGTATCGCCTGGAAGCGGCGGTCCCGGCCCTGCTTCGCCGACCCGCCCGCCGACTCGCCCTCGACGATGTAGACCTCACACTTCGCGGGGTCACGTTCCTGACAGTCGGCGAGTTTCCCTGGCAGGCTGCTGTTATCGAGCGCACCCTTTCGGCGGACGAGGTCACGAGCCTTTCGCGCCGCCTCGCGAGCGCGCGCCGCTTCGATGGTCTTGTTGACGATCCGCTTCGCGATTGCGGGGTTTTCTTCGAGAAACGCGCCGAGGCAGTCATTCACGATCGCCTCGACAATGCCCTTGACCTCGGTATTGCCGAGCTTGGTCTTTGTCTGCCCCTCGAACTGCGGGTTCGGCATCTTGACGCTGATGACCGCCGTCAAGCCCTCGCGAATGTCGTCTCCGCTGATGCTCTCCTTCAGATCCTTCGAGAGGTTCTGTCGGCCAGCATAGCTGTTGAGGGTACGGGTGAGCGCGGCCCGGAGCCCGGACACGTGGGTTCCCCCTTCCTGCGTGTTGATGTTGTTCGCGAACGCATGAAGGGTATCCGAGTAGCTGTCGTTCCACTGGAGCGAGATCTCGGCGTCTACACCATCCCGCTCACCGCGCATGTAGATCGGTTCGGTATTGAGGGCAATTCGGTTTTTGTTGAGGTACTGCACGAACGAGTTGATGCCGCCTTCGTAGCGGAAATCGTGACTCTTGGCGTCACGCTCGTCGTCAAGCGTAATCCGTACACCGGCGTTCAGGAACGCGAGCTCACGGAGCCGGTGGGCCAGCGTGTCGAAGCTGTAGTCGACCGTCTCGAACACCGTAGCATCCGGCGTGAAGGTCAGCTTCGTACCCCGGCGTTTTGTCGTGCCCGTGATCTCCAGATCGCCGACAGGCACGCCGCGCCGATAGCTCTGCTGGTACACCTCCCCATTGCGCCAGATCTCGAGCGCGACCGTTTCGGAGAGCGCGTTGACGACCGAAACGCCGACACCATGGAGCCCGCCGGAGACCTTGTAGCTGTCGTTGTCAAACTTGCCGCCTGCGTGCAGGACGGTCATGACCACCTCGGCCGCCGGACGGCCACTCGCGTGTGGCCCCACCGGAATTCCTCGGCCGTTGTCGATCACCGTGATCGAGCTGTCGATGTGGATCGTGACCCGAACCGTGTCGCAAAATCCGGCGAGGGCCTCGTCGATCGAATTGTCGACGACCTCGTAGACCAGATGGTGAAGGCCCGACGCCCCGGTGGAACCGATGTACATGGCGGGTCGTTTTCGAACCGCCTCGAGGCCCTCGAGTATCTTGATCTTGTCCGCGCCATAGTCGGCCAGATCCGCATCGGTAATCAGCGGCGCCTCTGAGGGTTGCAGGCGCTCCACCGGTGTGACCGGCGGTTCGACGTCGGTCGTTGACGGCGGTACAGCGCCATCCGTGTCTTTCTGCTCCAGCTGCGTCATCTATTGTCCGCTGTTCTCGACGTGTCGTAGCGAGGCCGTGATGGCCCCTCGTCGGGCAGAATCATCTACCCGTTATGTCCCTCGATGGGTGCTTCCTGGACTGCTGGCGAGACCGGCCATGCTCACGCGTGAATCAGGGCGGCACCACTCTTCGAACGACGTTCACTGTCCGAACCGGCAGTCGGCGTGCAGGCTAGATACGCATCGGCATGATCACGTACGTGTAGTCGCACCCCTCGGTCGACAGCGGCGACAGCACCGCCTGGCTCATTTCGTCCTTGAACTCCAGCGCCACGCTCTCGGTGTCGGCGACGCTGAGAAAATCGAGTAGATACTGCGCGTTGAAGCAGATCGCCAGCGCGGCGCCTTCGTAATCCACCGACAGCACCTCGGATGCTTCACCCACCTCGGGACTGCTCGACGTGATCTCGACCTTCCCCGCATCAATCTGAAACCGAACGGCTCGCGAGCGTTCACTCGACAGCAGCGCCACCCGTTTGATGGCGTTTGTGAGGCGGTCCCGCTCGAACTCGATTCGCTTGTCGTTGCCCTTCGGGATGACCCGTTCGAAGGCGGGAAACTGGGCATCGATCATCCGCGAGATGAGCTGGCGGCCACCAACATCGAAGAAAAGATGGTTCTCGCCGCGCTCATATTGCACCTCGGCGCCGTCGTCACCGAGCAGTCTCGCCAACTCCCAGAGCGTCTTCTTCGGCAAGATGACACGGGTCTCGTCCGGCTCCTCGCCGTTCCCGACCCCCGCGTCATCCGGGGATGTCGCCGGCTCTCCTTCCGCCGGCTCAGCGCCGCGGTTGGCCGAAACAAGCGCAAGTCGATGCCCATCGGTCGCGACCAGGGTCATCGAGCGGTCCGTGAAGACGAAGAGCGCCCCATTCAGAAAGTACCGGGTGTCCTCACCCGTGATGGCGAACTGCGTCTTTGCCACCATCTCGCGCAGCTTACCGCCAGGGAGCACAACGGGGGCGCTGCGCGCTGCGTCTGGCAGACTCGGAAAATCATCCTGCGGGAGCGTCTGCATCCTCGAACTGAACCGGTCGGCCGCCACCGTCACGGCGCCAGCCGCCGTCTGAGCGATCTCCACCTCTGTCTCCGGCAACGCCCTCACGATTTCATAGAGCTTCTTGGCCGGCAGGGTGAGGGCTCCCCCCTTGGTCACCTTGGCCGGGCACCGGCTCCGCAGTCCGACTTCGAGGTCGGTGGCGACAAGGCGGATCTCTTCCGCACCGTCTTCCGCCTCGATCAGGACGTTGGCCAGAATAGGGATTGTGTTCTTACGTTCGACGATGCCCTGGAAAAGTTGGAGCTCTCGGAGCAGGTCTGTCTTGCGGACGCTGAATTCCATCTAGGACGTGCCTTCTGGGAGGTGGTCGGGATTATCGGTATTTACCAAAACTAAATAAGAGATCTAATTATATCAAGGATCTTGAATGTTGTTGGAAACCGTTTCGTCTCTGGTAAGTGGAATAGAATCAGTGATTTACGGTACTGATCGCGTGAGGAAAAAACCGGCCTCTGACCGGTGCTGGATGTCCGTGGCCGGTTGGCGCGGGTGGTGCACAGGGTGCCAACAGGGCCGACCTGTGGATCGTGTGGAAAACTCCGGCCTGATTCGACCGCGCCTGAGCCGTTCAGTCGGTGGATCCGGCTTGTCCCCTCAGTTGAACGAACTGAGGAAGTTCTCGATCTGGGTGTTGAAGGCGGCGTCCTGTTTTCGGCTGTTTTCGACCTTCCGGATTGAGTGGATCACAGTCGAGTGGTGCTTGCCACCAAAGCTCTTCCCGATCTGGGGTAACGAGGCGCTCGTGAGAGATTTACACAGGTACATCGCGATCTGACGAGGATGTGAGATCGACCTGGAATTGTTGCGCGACTTGAGGTCGCTCAGTTTGAGTGAGAAGAAATTAGCCACGTATTTCTGGATGATCTCGATCGTCACCCTTGGGTCTTCACGGTCAAGGATGCCCTTCAGCACGTCCTGGGCGAGGGGCAACGAGATCTGACGGCCGGTGAGCGAGGCATATGCGACCAATCGGATCAACGATCCCTCGAGCTCACGGATATTGGATTTGATTTTCCCGGCGATGTAGATCGCGACATTGTCTGGAAGGGGTACCGACTCGGCCTCGGCCTTCTTTTTAAGGATCGCCACTTTGGTTTCGAGGTCCGGCGGCTGGATGTCGGCAATGAGACCCCACTCGAAACGGGATCGCAATCGTTCTTCGAGGGATGGGATTTCGTGTGGCGGGCAGTCACTGCTGATGACGATCTGTTTCTGTGCGTCGTAGAGAGAATTGAACGTGTGGAAGAACTCGGTCTGCGTCCCTTCCTTCCCGGCCAGAAACTGGACGTCATCGACCAGAAGGATGTCGACGCTCCGATAGCGCTCGCGAAACTCGAGAATCTTGTCGTATCGGACGGCGTTGATCATCTCGTTCATGAAGCGCTCGGACGAGACGTAGGTCAACCCGAGCTGGGGCGAATGCATGTCGAGATAGTGACCGATCGCATGCATGAGGTGGGTCTTGCCAAGGCCGACGCCGCCGTAGATGAAGAGCGGATTATAGGAGCGCGACGGTGCTTCGGCAACCGCACGTGACGCCGCGTGGGCGAACTGGTTTGATGGTCCAACGACGAAGCTGGAGAACGTATAACGCTGGTTCAGCCGGGCGATGGTGCGTGGTCGACTGGTGTCAAGCGCCGGTGGCGGGGAAGGTTGGCGAGCAGACGGGACGGCGGGGGCGGCTTCGGTGACATACGTGATGACCGCGCCATGCCGCTGCAACTCGTCGGCCGCCTCGGTGATCACACCGGCGTAGTGCTTGGTCAGCCAGTCCCGGAAGAGCTCATTCGGGACCCTGACGGTAACGGTTTCCCCACCGTCGCG
>Ga0302133_10000835_pt1 | contig 19612 bp, 15 predicted proteins | sample CB9_331_MG_FD_203121 | JGI IMG/M metagenome (GOLD analysis project Ga0302133, IMG submission 203121) | Marine microbial communities from Western Arctic Ocean, Canada - CB9_33.1 | ecosystem: Environmental > Aquatic > Marine > Oceanic | place: Canada: Western Arctic Ocean | collected 2017-09-19 | reverse complement strand
ATTTGAATGAGTCTGGACCCTAGGTTTTATCCGCGCGACCATTTCGGGGTCGAATACTTCGTCCAAGGAGCGGCCGATCAGCGTCTCGGGATCGAGCCCCAGCTTCTCATAAAAGCGATTGGCGAAGCGGAACCGGTGTTCGGTATCGTGGTAGGCGATAAAGGTGGGTATGAGATCGGCGATGGAGCGCAGGAAGTTCTCGCTTTCGCGGATGGTCCGCTCCTGGTCCAAGCGGCCGGTCACATCTTCGGCGGTGCCGAGGGCGCCGATGAAGGCGCCGTTACCGGCATCGAACACCGGCAGGCTGTTGAGCAGGAAGCTCAGCTCGGTCCCGTCTTCCTTGGTCACGTGGAAGTATTCTTTTTGAAAGGGATGGCGGAAACGCCCGGCCAGGGCCGCATCATCGATATCGGCGAAACGGCCCGCATCCAAGATATGCATGCCGATCAACTGGTGCGGCACCAGTCCGGTAATATCAAAAATCCGGTCGGAAACATTGGTGAAGCGAAGCGCCGCATCCACTTCCCAGACCAGGTCCGAGACCATCCGGGTGATATCATCCAGCCGCCGGGTCAGCTCGGCGATGCGGGCCTCCGGTGATTTTTTAAGTTGCAGTCCTTTGGCCACGAATGGTCCCTCGGCAAAATGGCGAACTAATTAATCGACGGAAGCTGGAATACCTGGCCCGGAAAAATCATATCCTGGTTGCGGATCTGGTTCCGGTTGGCGTCATAGATGACGGTGTATTTGAAGCCGCTGCCATAGCTGCGCCGGGCGATGCGCCACAGGCTGTTGCCGGGCCGCACAACCACCAGCGATCCCGGCGCGATACCCCGGAGCGGCACCGAGCGGGCAAAATGCACCTCCAGGCGGGCCAGCACCTTGCCCTTGGCATCGATGCGGTCGGCGCGCAGAGTATAGATGCCGGGGGCCACCGGATCCTTCGGGCGCTGGCGCCAGCGGCCGCCCTGGCTGGCGGTGGCGCGGCCGAGAAATTTGTTGTCCAGATAAAGATGCACAAGCCCGCCGGCGGGGCCCGAGCCGATAATATCGAGCCGCCCGGCATCGTCATAATCAACCGCGTCGACGGTGAATTTCATTACCTCAGGGCCTTGGCCGGCGCCCGCTTTGGCATTCGCCGGCTGGCTCGCAGGACCTGGTTTCTGCAACACTTCGACGGGCTTGCTCTCGTCCCGGGGGACGCGCAAGGCCAGCGGCTGGCTGGGTTTGGCCGCCGCCCGTCCGGCGATATCCTTGCCTCTTTCGGGGATCACCAGCACCACTTCGGAGCCCGATGCCACCGCCTTGGCGCCGGCGACGCTGGCGCTCAACGACAATTTGCGGCTGCCCGGTGCCAGCGGGCGGGTGGGCACGAACACCCATTCGCCGCGGCGGTTGGCCTGCACTTCGCCGATCGGCTTGCCGCCGTCAAAGATACGCACCATGGCGTTGGCCGCGGCGCGCCCGGCCATGACCGTGTCGCCTTCGGGATTGATGCGGACGATATCGAAGCTGGGCTCGACCGGACCCGGCGCGGGCCGGGCAGGCGGCGGCGCTGCCGGTGGCGCCGGCGGCGGTTTGGATGCTGTTTGCGGCGCCGGCTTGGCGGCGGCCTTGGCGGCGGTTTCGGGCTTGGCCGCATTTTGCGGTTTTGCCGGGCGCGGCGCCGGATTCTGGACGCCGGATTTTACGGTGACGTCACCGGCGCGGCCGGGCGCCGCATCGCCGTCTTCATCGGTGCCTTCGAGTACGAAATTGAGGACCAGCGCGACCGCCACGATGGCGCCGCCGATGATGGATATGATGACCAATTTGCTCATGACGATCCCGATCGCGATCAAGGCTCATGAAAATCCAAGCCTGATTTCACCAGATTACTCCCCGCTCCGGCCCCTTGCAACGCTCCTTGAGATCAAATGGGCCGGCCTTAAATCCCGCCGAAACCGGCGCCGATCAAAGCGGCGGCGGCGGCCAGGGCGATGGGCACCGCCGCGCCGAGCGCAATCAGCCCAAAGCGGCCCCAGCGGAGGCCGCCAATTCGGGCCAGGGCGGGCTGGCGGAACAACTGATCGGCGAACAGGATAAAGCCGAGAATTGCCACCGCCGGGATCAGAAACGGCGCCGCGTCGGTCATGCGGACGGCGATCATGAGGATGCCGCCGCCGGCGCCGAGGATCGGCGTCAGCCCGAAGCGCAAGGACCGGTCGAACAGCGACAGGGCAACGAACCCGGCAATCGCGGCGGCCAGCGCCAGGGCCAGATCGCGGCTGCTTTCCAAATTGGCGGCGGCGGCGACCAATCCCAGCCCGGCGGCGGTCATCATGAGCATGGCCAGCGGCGCCAGGGCGTCACCGGCCAGGACATCCACGTCTTTGGCGAACACCCGGCGGAGGCGAAACGCGGCCAATCCCCAAAGCGCCATGACGAGCGGCACCTCAGGCCCGAAGCCGTCCAAAAGCCAGGCCGTCCAGCCGGCGCCGAAGGCCAGGATCAGGCTCCATTCCAGCCAGCCGGACCAGCCGGTCCATCGCCCGCCGGTCGCTTCGCCGGCTGCGTAGACATCGAACAATACGCCCACGATCAGCCCGGCGGCGGCGGCGCTGACCAGGGCGTCCGGGCCGGGTGCCGGTGGTATCGCGGGGGCGCCGAAGACCATCGCCGCCGACCAGGCAAAGGCGAGCCCGATACCGGCGCCGGCGATGCGCCGCCCGCTGCCGGCGCCGCCGGCCAGGCGCAGCACAAGCCCAAGGCCCAAGGCGCCAAGCAGCGGGCCTGCGAAGATACGGATGGCGGCATTGTCGAGCAGCTCCATGGCTTCTGGTGCCACGGTTCGCGGCTGCCCGTAAAGCCCCGCCAAATGAGCGCCCCGGGCATCTCAAGTTTGAACCGGGGCCGGCATCCGTGATATTCAGCCAATGCCATGGAAAAACTGGACGCCATCGCCGTTTTTTGCGGCTCCCGCGAGGGTGCCGACCCTGCCTATGCCCAGGCGGCGCGGCAATTGGGCGCCGAAATGGCGGCACGCGGCATTGGCCTGGTGTTCGGCGGCGGGCGCATCGGTTTGATGGGCATCATCGCCGACGCGGTGCTCAAGGGTGGCGGCCATGTGACCGGCGTCATTCCGGAATTTCTCGACCAGATGGAAGTCAGCCACGACGGCGTCTCCGAATTGATCAAAGTTGCCTCCATGCATGAACGCAAAAACACCATGTTCGCCCGCGCTGATGCCTTTGTCATCCTGCCGGGCGGCCTCGGCACCCTCGACGAATGCATGGAGATCATCACCTGGAAGCAGTTGCGCCAGCATTCGAAGCCCATTGTCGTGTTGGATGTGGCCGGCTATTGGCGGGGCCTGATGGCGCTGGTCGATGATGTCATCGATGCCGGTTTCGCCCATCCCAAGGCGCGCCAATTGTTCACCAGCGTCACCAGCGTCGAGGACGTCTTCGCGGCCATCAACGAGGCGCCGGAGCCGGACCCAATTGTGCTCGACAGCCATCTGTGATTTACCCCGATTTTGGGGACGCGTTTTTCACATGGAAGTGATGGCGCCATGTATTGCCAATGGCCTTAGGCTGGATTACCTCACCCCCGGAAATTGAACATCGGACCAATCACCAAAGCAGCAAAGGATCGCGGTCATGGAACAAAGTTATGACGTCATTGTTTTGGGCGCGGGAAACGCGGGATTTGCGCCCGCCGGCATGGCCAAGGAAGCCGGCAAGTCGGTGCTGGTTATCGACGGCCGGGATTTCGGCGGCACCTGCGCCTTGCGCGGCTGCGTGCCGAAGAAGGTGCTGGTCGCCGCCGGCGAAGCGCTCAATGTCATCGCCGATGCGTCCGAGCATAAAATCGACGCCGCCTTCAACGCCATCGATTGGCCGGCCCTGATCGCGCGCAAGGAGACCTTTGTCGAAGGCGTGCCCGAGATGTTCGAAGGCAGCCTCACCGGGCGCGACATCGACACCGCCCACGGCGCCGCCAAATTCACCGGACCGGGCGAGATTGAAATTAACGGCGAAACCGTAGCGGGCGGCCAGTTCGTGATCGCCACCGGCTCGGCGCCGCGCAACCTGCCGATCCCGGGCTTCGAGCATGCCATCGACAGCGACGCCATCCTGGACCGGGCCCAGTTGCCGAAAAGCCTGGTGTTCATCGGCGCCGGTGTCATTGGGCTGGAATTTGCGCATGTGTTCGCCCGCGCCGGCACCAAGGTGACCATTTTGGAAGTCGCCGACACGGCTTTGGCCGCCATGGACCAAGACATCGTCGCCGCGCTCATTGAAGAAAGCGGGCGCATCGGCATCGACATTCACACCGGCGTCGCCACCAAATCCATCGCGCCGGCAGGCGGCGGCTTCCAGGTCACATACGAAGAAGACGGCAAATCGGTTGCCATCGATGCCGAAATTGTCGCCAACGGCGCCGGCCGGGTGGCGGCGGTGGCGGATCTCGGTCTCGACGCCGCCGGCATCGACCATGACGGCCCGGTGATCGCCCTCAACGAAAATCTGCAAAGCGTTTCCAATCCGGCGGTGTTCGTCGCCGGCGACGCCAACGCCGCGTCGGGGCCGCAATTGTCGCCGGTGGCCACCTATGAGGGGCGCATCGTCGGCAACAACATCGTCAACCCCGATGCGCTGCAAACGGCGGACTACCTGACCGTGCCGCGCTGTGTATTCACCACCCCGGCGATGGCCAGCGTCGGCTATTCGCCGGAAGAAGCGGAAGGGTTGGGCCTCAAATTTCAAGTCAAGCTGAACGATTTGAAGGACTGGCGCTCGGCCAAGACCTATGCGGAGCGCGCGGCGGTCTCCAAGGTTTTGATCGAAGACGGCTCCGAGCGTATTCTCGGCGCCCATCTTTTGGGTCATGGGGCGCCGGAGACCATCCATATATTCGCGCTCGCCATGAGCCACAACATTTCGGCGGCGGACTTGCGTAACACAGTCTACGCCTATCCGACATTTACGTCTGATATCAAGAATATGATCTAACAACATCTGCCCAGCCTGTCTGGGGTTGGAAGGGTCGGCCAGACAGGCGTCCGTCTTGGCACCGCGATATGTTGCGCCCGCGCGGCCGGGGGATGGCCCGGTTGGCCGACCGGTCGCCCCCATTGAGCGCTCGATGCCACCTAAAAGTAAACTGACACCGTTTTCATTCCGCCGTATCGCTGATCAGTGCCTTGCGATCCGACCATCGAATTCGGGAATTTCGATGGCGGGAACGATAGGCTCCTGGTTCCATTCGGCAACCGGATCGAAGGCCCGTATCCAGCTGGCGTCGCCGCGCACGCTTCCTCTGCCACCTTCGATCAGCGCTTTTTGTCTGGCGGCATCACGCATATGCTTGAACCGTGCGGCGGCGATGGAAAATCGCTGCACCGCATGCACCCTGGGTATGCGAATACGGCGAAAATTGCGGAAAGCCTCGATCGGGTCGTCCTCTGCACCCAGCCAGCGCGCCAGAATGTAGGCGTCCTCAAACGCTTGGCACGCCCCCTGACCGGCATTGGGCAGCATGGCATGGGCGGCGTCGCCGATAAGCTGGATGCGGCCGCGCCCCCAATTCTCGGCGATCGTTCGTGTGAACAGGCCCCACTTCGAGCATTCGGTAATCAGGCTTAATATCTTGGCGAGGCGGGGTTCCGGATTGGGGAAACTTTTCCGCATCTCGTCCGGATTACCGAGGGTGGACCAGCCTTCCTCGACCCAATTATCGGTATCCTCTTGGGTGACGATATTGACGAACTCGCCGCCGCGAATGAAATAGGCAATAAAATGGCAGCCGGGGCCGAGCCACTGGATATGACCGTTGGGCTCCAATGTTTCGGGCGGCACGATGCCGCCTTTCAGGAGCGCTCTCCAGACCATCTGGCCGGTATAGGTGGGATTGTCATCGCCGTAGAGCGCGCGGCGAAGCACCGAACGGACGCCATCGGCGCCGATAACGAATTCCGCATTGCGCGTAACGCCGTTTGCAAATTTCAGCGCAACCCAATCGGCTTGCTCGGTGATTGAAACGAGACGATGACCCAGGTGGATCGAGGCCGGATCGAGGCTGCTCGCCAGCACGCCGATGAGATCGGCCCGGTGGAAAATATAATGGGGCGCACCCCATCGCAGCGGCTCTTTTTTTAAATCATCAAATTCTATTGGCTCACCGGTCTGCATGTTGCGGGAATACATGCCGGCGCCCAAATCGCCGGCGGCTTGAATTTTCTCTCCAAGTCCCATCGCCTGTAAGGCTTTGGTGGCGTTCGGGCTGACATTGACGGCGGCACCGATTTCACCGAGTTCGGAAGCCGCTTCATAGACTTCCGCCGCAATACCAAACCTCTTTAGCGCATTTGCAGCAGCGAGACCGGCAAGCCCGCCACCCACAATCGTTATTGGCGTGTTTTGCTTCATGAGACACTTCCCGGGTGGCGCTCAGCGCAGCTGCAAACAGGCATCAAATGGTTGATCATTCTATTCCTCGGGGTGATCGCCGTAACCGTATTGTGGCGGTTATCAGACGCAAGGCAAGTCACTGAATGACCGCTAATGGAATCGACCGGCTGCTTCCACCAGTGGGTTGGTCTGCAAAGACTTAGGCCCGCGCCTGATGGCAGCAGCATGCCATGACCATCTCCTCAAAAATGATTAAATCAAACGATTGATTTAATCATTTGATTTGGGTAGTGTGCTCCCATGGCAAATCTGCCCGATATAAATTCCGGTGCCAAAACCGGATCTGAGTCCGGCCCGAAATCGAACGCCGCCGCGCAGCCGGCGCGGGGTGATGAGACGCGGGCTCAGCTGTTGGAGGCGGCGCTGGAATTGTTCGCCCTGGAAGGCTTCGAAGCGGTCACAACGCGCCGCCTGGCGGCCAAGGCGGGCGTCAATATCGCTGCCATCGGCTATCATTTTGGCGGCAAGCGCGATCTTTACCGCACCCTTCTGAAGCAACTGGTGGCCGATACCGAACCCCTGTTCGGCCCCGCCATGGCCCGTATGGATGCCGCCATCGCCGGCGCTGCCGGCAACCGGTCCGCCCTCGCACCTTTGGTCGCCGGCTTCGCCGAAACGGTTTTGCATATCTTTATTGCAAGCGATTTCATGCGCTGGCGGGCGCCGCTGGTGATGCGCGAATACGCCAACCCATCGGAAGACTTCCCGATCCTTTATGACGGCCGCATCGCGCCCATGCACCGCTGCCTCACCCGTCTGGTGGCGGCGGCGTTGGGCCGCACCGAAGACGATCCCCGCGCCGCCATCCGCGCCCACGCGGTCATGGGTCAGGTGATCGTATTCGGGGTGGCGCGGGTGGTGCTGCTGCGCCGCCTCGGATTGGACGCATACGGGCCCGATGATATCGCTTTGGTGGCCGCCGAGGTGCGCCAATCGGTGCTCGCCTCGCTCGGCCTGCCAATTGCTGAGCCTCAAGGAGAGACCCAATGAGCGAACCCACAAGCGAACCCCAAAGCAATCCGGGAAAGGCCATCTGGAAACGGCTATTGATCATCGTGCCGATCCTGATCGGGGTGGCGTTCGTTGCCTATAATGTGCGCAACCGGGCCGAGCCCGAACGCTCGGGCGCCGGCGAGGCGGCGCGCAAGGTTCGTATCATCACCGTGCCCAAGACCGATGTCGTGCCCCGGGCGCTGGGTTTCGGCACGGTAACGCCGGGCACGGTCTGGGAGGCGGTGGCCGAGGTTCAGGGCAAGGTGATCGAGATTCACAAGCAACTGAAATCCGGCGCCATTTTGCCCAAGGGCACCATTTTGCTGCGCATCGATCCCACCGACTATGCGCTCGCCTTGCGCTCGGTCGAGGCCGATATCGCCGTCATCAAGGCTCAGCTGGCCGAGCTGGCCGGGCGCCGGGGCAATACCAGGGCGTCCCTGGCCATCGAAAACCGATTGTTGGAAATCGCCCGGCGGGAGCTGGATCGCAAGCGCCAACTGGTGCGCTCCCGGGTGGCTTCGGCGGCGGCCGTCGATACCGAAGAGCGCAACCTGCTGTCCCGCCAGCAAAGCATCCAAACTTTACGCAACATTCTCAACCTGTTGCCGTCGGAAAAACAGAAGCTGGACGCCCAACTGGCCTCGGCGCGCATCCGCATAGCGAACGCCGGGCGCGATCTGGAACGGACTGTCATCACCCTGCCGTTCGATGCCCGCATTGCAAAGGTGAATGTGGAAAATGCCCAGTTCGCCAAATCGGGGCAGACATTGGCGATCGCCGATTCCATCGATATATCGGAAATATCGGCGCAACTGCCCATCGACAAAATGTTCCAGCTTCTTGATCCCGCCCGCATCGCCGGCGTCACCGCGCAACGGGCCATGGGCGAGATCGAAAACATCCTCGGCCTGACCCCGATCATCCGCCTGAAGTCGGGCGATCTGGTGAGCACCTGGCAAGGCCGGGTGGCGCGCATCGCCGACCGGGTTGATCCCAGCACGCGCACCATCGGCGTCATTGTCGCGGTTGATAATCCCTATGCGATCACCGCAAACGATCCGCGCCCGCCGCTCGCCAAAAACATGTATGTGGAGGTGGAACTGCGTGGCCGGCCGCGCCTTGCTGAGACCATTGTCCCCCGATCTGCCATCCATGACGGCAAGGTGTTCGTGGTCGGCGCCGATAACCGCCTCGAAATCCGAGCCGTCAAATTGCGCCTGTCCTTGGGCGGCGTGGCGCTGATCGAAAGCGGCCTCAAGGCCGGCGAGCGCATTGTCATTTCCGATCTTATCCCGGCCATCGGCGGCATGCTTCTGGACCCGGCCGCCGATCGAGGCGCCCGCGCCCGGCTGATTGCCCAGGCCGCCGGTAAGGCGGGTTTCTGATGATCCGCTATTTCGCGGCGCATCCGACCGCCGCCAATCTGGTCATGGTGCTGTTCATCGCCGTCGGCCTGATCGCGGCGCCGAGCGTCAAGCGCGAAACCTTTCCGGCGATCCCCGCCGACGAGGTTGAGGTGCGCGTGGCTTACCCCGGCGCCAGCGCCGAGGAGGTGGAGCGGACCATCTGCCGGCGCATCGAGGACGCGCTGGAAAAGGTCAAGGACGTCAACGAGGTGCGCTGCGAGGCGCGCGAAAATGTCGGCACCGCGATTGCCCAAATGCTGGAAGGCAGCGATTTTGACCGCTTCCAGAACGAGATCAAGACCGAGATCGAGGCCATCGATAATTTCCCGGACCTGGCTGAGGACCCGGCCATCCGCCAGATCGGCCTCACCGATTTTGTCGCCGCCGTCGCCGTCTCCGGGCCCATGTCAGCGACCCATCTCAAGGCCTATGCCGAAGACATCAAGGACAAGCTGCTGGCCACCGGCGATGTGTCCCAGGTCAATGTGCGCGGCTTCTCCGATCATCAGATCCGCATCGAAGTGCCGGCGCAAACCTTGCGCCAATATGGGTTAAGCGTTGACGCCATCGCCGCCATCATCGCAAGGCAAAGCATTAATCTGCCCGCCGGCACCATCGAAACCACCGAGAGCGATATATTGGTGCGCTTCGATGACGAGCGCCGCAATCCGTTGGAGTTTCGGGATTTGGTGGTGGTCGGTTCCGCCTCGGGCGCCGAAATTCGTCTCGGAGACATCGCCAAAATCACCGATATGTTCGAGCTGGCCGAAAGCCGGGTGGTCTTCAATGGCGCCCGCGCCGCCATATTGGAAATTTCCAAAACCCGCAATCAGGACACCTTGAAAGTGATCGGCGCGGTCAAGACATTCCTGGATGACAAGCGCCAAAGGGCGCCGCCCGGCGTCACCTTCACCATCACCCGCGACATTTCCTCGATCGTCGATGACCGCTTGTCGCTGCTGATCAAGAACGGCTGGCAGGGCCTGATTTTGGTGATGATCACCCTCTCGCTGTTTTTCAGCGCGCGCTTTTCGTTCTGGGTGGCGCTGGGCTTTCCGGTATCGTTTTTGGGCGCCATCACCTTCATGGCGTTCACCGGGCTGTCGTTCGATATGATCACCATGGTCGGCATGCTGATCGGCATCGGGCTTCTGGTCGATGACGCCATTGTCATCGCCGAAAACATCGCCGCCCATTCGCGCCGGGGCTCGCCGCCCTTGAAGGCGGCGGTGGACGGCACCAAACAGGTGGCGCCGGGCGTCATATCGTCGTTCCTGACCACCGTTTTTGTGTTCGGATCGCTGGCGTTCCTTAAAGGTGATATCGGCAGCATCCTCAAATTCATGCCGATCATATTGCTAATGGTTTTGAGCGTCAGCCTGATCGAGGCGTTTCTGATCCTGCCCCACCATATTTCCGGCTCCCTCCACCACGCTTCCCAAGGCCCGCCGCCGTTGATCCGGCGCAAGCTGGAAGCCGGCATCGAATGGCTGCGCGACGTGCCCCTGGCCAGGATCGTCACCTTCGCCATTCACTGGCGCTATCTGACCCTCGGGCTGGTGATCATGATGTTTCTGTTCTCGGTCTCGATGGTCGCCGCCGGCGCCTTGAAGTTTCGCGCCTTTCCCGATATCGAGGGCGACGTGGTCGAGGCCCGCCTCCTGATGCCGCAAGGCACGCCGCTTGCCCGCACCGCCGATCTGGTGGCGCGCATATCCGCCGCGATCACCGATATCGGCAAGCAATTGTCGCCCAGCCAGCCGGGCGGTGCGGCGCTGATCAAAAACATCAATGTGCGCTTCAACGAAAATATCGACGCCTTCGAGACCGGGCCCCATATCGCCACCGTGACCGCCGACATTTTGAGCACCGAAATTCGCACCATCAGCGCCGAAGATTTGTTGCAGCTTTGGCGCCGGGCCGTCGGCAGGCAGGCCGATGTGATTGCGCTGAAATTTACCGAGCCGACTTTGGGCCCGGCGGGACGCGCCATCGATATCCGCCTCAGCGGCGATAATCTGGATGCGCTGAAAGCCGCTTCGCTGGAAATGCAGAGCTGGCTCGGCGGTTATAAAGGCGTGCGCGATCTTGCCGATGATCTGCGCCCCGGCAAGCCGGAAATTCGCCTGCGCCTGAAAGATGGCGCCACCTCGCTGGGGCTGAGCGCGGAGACCATCGCCCGCCAGCTGCGCGCCGCCTTTTATGGGCAGACGGCCGGCGAGGTTCAGGTGGGCGCGGAATCCTACGAGATCGATGTACGCTTGGCGAGCGCCGACAAGGACAGCCTCAACGATCTGGAATATTTCAGCGTCTCGGGCGCCGGCGGCGCACAAATCCCGGTGAGCGCCGTCGCCACGTTGCAATCTGGGCGCGGCGTCGCCCGCATCAACCGCATCGATGGCGCCCGCACGGTAACCATCCAGGGCGACGTGGACACCGATGTGGCCAACACCGCCGAGATCATCAGCGACATGCAGACCCGCTTCCTGCCCAAGCTGGCCGCCAAGTATCCGGGCGTGCGCGTCGATGCCAGAGGCCAGGTGGCCGAGGGCGCCAAGACCGGCTCATCGGTGCGCAACGGCTTCCTGATTGGGCTGGTCGGCGTCTATTTGCTGCTCAGCTTCCTGTTCCGCAACTATCTGGAGCCGCTGATCGTCATGGTCGCTATCCCCTTGGGGCTGATCGGCGTCATCTGGGGGCATATATTTTTGGGCCTCGATCTGTCGATGCCGTCGATTGTCGGCTTTGCGTCGCTGGCCGGGGTTGTTGTCAACAACGCCATATTGCTGATGGAGTTTATCCGCATCCAGCGCCGCGCCGGGGAAAGTGCCGCCGCCGCCGCCGCCCACGCCGCCAAGATGCGGTTCCGCGCCGTCTTCCTGACCACCGCCACCACCATCATGGGATTGTTGCCGTTATTGACCGAAACCAGCCTGCAGGCCCAGGTGCTGATCCCGCTGGTGACCTCCATTGCGTTCGGACTGATGGCGGCGACGGTGCTGATCCTGATTCTGCTGCCGGCGCTCTACACCATCTTCGATGATTTCGGATGGACCGCAAAGGTGGAGGCGGAATAGCTTGACCCGGACCCTTGATTGACCGGTAATGCCCGCCTTAAATTCGGGGGAAAGCATGCAAGAAAATATCACGTTCCAGTCGGGCGGCCTGACATTGTCCGGCGTCTTTCACACACCGGACGAAGGGCCTAAAAATCTGCCGGCCTTCGTCATCATGCACGGCTTCGGCGGCCACAAGAATGGGCCGCCCCAGCTTTGGTCCACTTCGCAATTTCCCCAATGGGGCTATGCCTGCCTGAATTTCGATTTCCGCGGCTGCGGGGAATCCGAGGGCCCGCGTGGGCTGGTCGTCCCGGCCGAGGAAATCGCCGATTGCAAGGCGGCCATCGATTACCTGGCGAGCCGGCCCGAGGTGGATGCGAGCCGCATTGCCCTTCTCGGCACCAGCTACGGCGCCGTCGTCGCGGTTGCGGCGGCGGCCGACGACATGCGCGCCCAGGCTGTCATCGCCCAGGGCGGCTGGGGCGCATCGGAAATATTTTTCGCCGATCTGCACCATACGCCGGAAGCCGCGAGCAAATTTTCCGCGATGATCGAAGACGGCCGCGCCAAGCTGGCCGCCGGCGACGAGGCGCCGCGCGCCCACCGCTTCGACATTGTGCCCATCCCGGAAGCCTTGCGCGCCAATTTCGACGACATCTCGATCATGGAATTTTCCGTCGAAACGGCCATCGAGACTCTTGATTTTTGTCCCCAGGACTATGTGGCCAAGCTGGCGCCACGTCCGCTGATGATCATCCACGCCGCCGCCGATATCGTGGTGCGCCCGTCCGGCTCCATGGATTTGTTCGCCCATGCCGGCGAAAACGCCGAGCTGTATATCCTATCCGGCGTCGATCACTTCATGTTCGCCGAAAATGATCCGAGGGTGATCAACATATTGAAAGACTGGATGGACAAGTATTTCCCCAGCACTTGAGCGCGTGCCCCCAATCACCGCTTGACCACGATATTGACGAAGCCAACCGGGTCAAGTGGGCCCCTACTCCGGCAACCCGGCTTTGCGCAAGCTGTCGAACAGCCGATTGCGAATTTCGTCGATCCGAAAAACATAAATTTTCGCGGCCAGCGTAATCGTGTAATGGGGCATGATTTTCAAAAGCGCCTTTATCGCGCCGTTGGCATTGTCGGGCTGGTCCAATTCGAGGTAAGTCCAGGCCAAAAATATATAAGCATGGAAAAACGGGTAGGGCGGCTCGACCGCCCGGTTGAATCTGGCAATTGCCTCGTCATATTGGCCCAATAACAAATGGGAAAGGCCCAATTGGTATTCCCAATTCGGAGGCACGATCATCTCGATGCTGAAGGCCTTTTTCCCCATTTGCAGCCCGCGTTCCGGGTCTCCCCACTAATTTAAAACTTGGCCAAAGCTCGCATTGACGTCGGCGCTATCGGGAGCCAGGGCGATGGCCTTTTCTAAATTCGCAATCGCAGAATCGTAACGGCGCAGAAAATTCTGTATCCAACCCAGACGCGTCAGCGCGATGGCGGAACTCCCATCGAGCGCGACGCCCCTTTCGGCCAGCTCGATGGCGCGCTCCAAACTGTCGTCAAAACCGGGCCACAGTGTGGCCCACCCTTGAAAATGGCAGTAGGAGAGCCAGCCATGGGCGTCGGCAAATTCCGGGTCGATCTCAATTGCTTTCTCCAGACACGCTCTCCCCTCCAGCAAAAGTTCGGGCGTGTAGCGGTGATAACTCGCCCGCCCTTTAAGAAAGAGATCATACGCCTCCAAGTTGTCCGTCGGTTTGCGCCCGCTAAGCGCCTTATCATATGGTGTCAGTTTCAGTTCCAGCGCCGCCACAATCTCGGCCCGGATACGGTCCTGGAAATCGAATATTTCGTCCATATTGCCGTCATAACGCTCGGCCCACAGGTGATCGCCATCGGCCGCATCGATCAATTGGGCATTGGTGCGCAGCCTCTCGCCCATCTTGCGGACACTGCCTTCGAGCACGTAGGCAACGCCCAGCTTTTCGGCCACGTCCCGCACATCGGGCATTTGACCCTTGAACAAAAACGAGGAATTGCGGGCGGCAACATAAAGGTTGGAGATTTTGGAAAGGTCGGTGATCAAATCCTCGGCCATGCCATCGGAGAAATATTCCTGCTCCGGATCGCCCGAAAGATTGTCGAAGGGCAGCACCGCGATGGAGGGTTTATCGGCAATATTTTGCGCCGCGGATGCGGATACTCCGGCAGGGTCCTGCAACCGAATGGCAAAGACCTTTACCGGCGCCGAGACGTTCTTAACCTCTTGCTCGCCCCTGTCTTCAAAGTTGGCGTCAATACGGTTGCGCACTTGGTTATAGACATCGCCGGAAATGCAAATTCCGCCAGGCTCGGCCAGTCCTTCCAGCCGCGCCGCAACATTGACGCCTTCGCCGTGGATATCTTCGCCATCGTCGACGATGTCACCCATATTGATGCCCATGCGGAAATTCAGGCTGCTGGATACCAATCCATGCTGCATGGTGATGGCGCAATTGACGGCGTCCTGCACGGTCGGGAATTCCACCAGGAAGCCGTCGCCGGTAAGCTTGACGATCTTGCCGGAATACGCGGCAACATTTGGCTTGATCACCTCCTCGCGCGCATCCTGCCAGGCGGCCACGGTGCCGTCGGTGTCGTTTTCCATGAGGCGCGTATAGCCGGCCACGTCGGCGGCAAGAATTGCCGCAAGCCTACGCTTAACTTCCCGGTCCGCCATGATCCTCCCCGAGGGATTTATCGTTGGCGGCTATTCTAGAACAAGTTGCAGGGATGGCAATCGCCCTGGCGATGGCGCCAAGGACCGCTTCGGTCCGGTTTACGGCTTGACCACGATATTGACGAAGCCGCCGGGGTTTTCGCCGGACGCGGCGAGGGCGTCATTGACGTCTTCCAACGGGAACATCCGGTGCTCGAATATCTCGAAATCAACCAGCCCGGCGTCCGCCAGCAACCCCATTTCCTGACCCTCGGCAACTGAGAACCAGTTCGATCCCCGGTAGTTCAGCGCCGTCGACATGAAGCGCATGGGATGGATTTCCAAGGGCTGATTGAGGGCGCCGATATTGACCAACGTGCCGCCGCGCATCATGGCGTCGATGGCTTGGGCTGTCGTCTCCGGCCCGGCGCAGGCGGCCAGACAGTCGAGGACCAGACCCGGCCCGATGCCGCCCGCCGCGCGCCGAAGGCGGGGCGCGATGTCTTCGCCGTCGATGATGATCGGGGTGATGCGCCCCGGCGCCAGCGCCTCGATGCGCGCCAATCTCTCGGCGTTGCGGGCGATGGGAATGATGCGCGCCGCGCCCATGGCCAGGGCGAACAGCACCGCGTTGACGCCGAGGGTTCCGGTGCCGCCGATGATGGCTAGGGTGCTGCCGGCGCGCAAGCCGCCAGCTTTAAGCGCCGCAAAGGCGGTGCCCAGATAGCCGAAGCGGGCGCCGGCCTCGAAGCTGACGGCGGCCGGCAGGGTCACCAGATTGCGCGCTGGCGCCATGGTGTATTCGGCGAAACCGCCATAGGGATATTGGGCCAGCAGGGCCGCCGAGGCCGGGCGGAAGCCAAAATAGCCCTGCAGCGCACCCTGTTCGCAATTGAGGGGCGCCGCGCCTTGGCGGCAATAATCGCAGACCCCGCAGGACAGCGCCGGATTGACATAGACCCGATCACCCTCGGTCAGGCCGAGGCCAGCGGCACCCGCGCCCAATTTGGCGATCACGCCGGCCGTATCCAGCCCCATCACGGCGGGCAGTTTGGGCAGGGTGCGCCAATGGCCGCCGCGCACGATATTGCGCATATTGGGAACGATGCCGCAGGCTTCGACGGCGATCAAAGCATCGCCGGGCCCGGGATCGGGGATCGGGATATCGTCGATCCGAAACGGCGTATCAGGCTCGTGCAGGCGCGCGGCGCGCATGGTTGTGCTCATGGGTTTCTCTCCGTGGCTGCCAACGCTTATTCGGCGGCGTCTGTATCGGGGGAGTCCGTTAAATCTCGAAGAATATCCCGTTCTTCTAAATTTTCCGATTCGCCTTCGATAGCATCCTCTATCGTTTCGTCAATTAATTGATATGTAGGCAGACGGTTTGGGAGTGGTTTGTGTCGATTGGGATGAACCCCAGCCGCAACGATATTTCTGACACGAGGAAGCAATCGTCCATTGATGGTTTTGGTTAATGCGGCGAATTGTCTACTAGCAGTTTTTAATCCGCCTCCCATTTTTCCAACGGCTTCGAGCGTGGTGCCCACACTGTCGAGCAGAAGTTGAGTTAAATCGACAATTTGTTCTTGAGCCTCAATACGTTTGCCGTGATTTATCTCTAATCGGGCAAAACCAATTAGTCCTGCCAACGAGCTATTACTGGCGACGGTAATACCCTGATTGTGCGCCTTGATGATATAATCTGGATCGCTCCTTCTGACTTTATCTAATGCCCCATCGCTGGGTAGATACATTATGCTAAAAATGCGCTCTATTTCTCCTGCCCGCCCAGCTTCCGTATAACTCGTTTTAATTTCTTGGCGATAGTTGCGACCCGCTAAAGCGGTTAGGTGCTGGCCCATTGATTTGGAGAGATTTTGGTAAGCGTTTTCTTCTTCCTCAGTATTCTGTGCTTTAGCTAAATCTAAAAAAAATTTGGAAGCTTTGGCATCGATCACCATTACAGTGTTATCAGGCAACACAACAATTGCATCTGGTCGCAACCGGCTTCCCTCGATTTGTGCCTGAACGAAAAAATCACGATTTTTCACCAAGCCAAAGGATTTGAGGGTGTTTTCTAGTCCGATTTCCGCATAATTTACTGCGCCTACCGGTGAGGATAGAGCGTTCCAAACCGTATCCACAGCCTCTCTGCCTTCGTTAACTTGACTATGCAGCACCGTCACAACATTTGAGACAGTTTCCATTTTGCTCATCAATTCTTTGGTTGTTTTTTCAACGTGTGCTTCGGACTGCTTCTTCGCGGCATTATTCTCCCGCTTGAAGTCCGCTAACAATTTGTTGGAAACATTGTTCGCACTTGACGCCGCCGCCGCATTAACAGCATTAATTGTCTCTACCTTTGTCTTTTCCCAGTCCGTAATGCGTGCCCGCATATCTGTAACTTCTTGGGCGCGAGCCGCAGAAGCTTGCTCAGCATCCGCTTGCTTTTCGCGGGCGGCATCGCTTGCGACAATTGCTGCGTTCTTCTCTAACTCAATTTCTACATTCCGTTTTTCAGCCGCTTCCAAACGCGTTTCAGCAGTCACCCGATCCCTGATCCACTGGTTGACGGTGGTATTCATCTCTTCGATTTTTTCGGCTTGGGAGGCTAATTTTTCCGACAAATCCTTATTTTCAATTTCAATTTTCTTGCGCGCATAATGTGCGCCTCGTTCACGGAACAAAAAATACCCGGCGCTGGCCGCTAACAGAACCGCAAGAATTCCTAATATTATAATTGCCACCAACATCTCCCAACCATGCCGCAACAACCGGTTGGACGCAATTGGCTCTTTCGTCCTCCGCCTGGGCCCTTAGAGTTTGCAAGAACTTGACCGTTGCCTTCGCCTGTCCTATTTCCACCACTCCCGGACAAAACATGCGAATCACCATGGCCCTATTGCCGATCATCATCGCGCCCGATGCGCGTCTGAAAGTCACCTGCGATCCCGTCGAGAACGTGGACGCCGGTATCGTCACGCTGCTGAACGATATGCTGGAGACGATGTATACGGCCCCCGGCCTCGGCCTGGCGGCGCCACAGGTGGATGTGCAAAAGCGGCTTTTGGTGGTCGACGTGTCCCGCGATCCCGACAACCGGGATCCCAAATTCCTGATCAATCCGGAATTGTTGCAAGTGTCGGAGGATTTGTTCAAATATGAAGAGGGCTGCCTGTCGCTGCCCGAACACTACGCCGAGGTGGAGCGTCCGGCCAAAATCTTAGTCCGCTATCTGGGCCGGGACGGCAAGGCAAAGGAGTTGGAAGCGGAAGACATCCTGGCCACCGTCATCCAGCACGAGATGGACCATCTGGACGGCGTATTGTTTGTCGATCACTTATCCAGCCTGAAACGCAGCCTGATATTGCGCAAACTGCGCAAATTAAAAAAACAGAAGGCCAAAGAAGCGGCGGAGGCTTAAAACCATGGCCGGCCCCCTCCGCCTTGCCTTCATGGGATCGCCGGATTTTTCGGTGCCCATCCTGGCCGCGTTGATCGATGCCGGCCATGAAATTGCCGCTGTCTATTGCCAGCCGCCGCGCGCCGCCGGGCGCGGCCAGAAGGTGACGCTTGGCCCGGTGCATAGCTTTGCCGAAGCCAGGCGCATCCCGGTGCGCACCCCGGCCAGCCTCAAAGATTCCGGCGGCCATGACGATTTCCGGGCGCTGGAGCTGGATGCGGCGGTGGTGGCCGCCTATGGGCTGATCCTGCCTCGGGCCATCCTGCAAGCGCCCAGGTTTGGCTGCCTCAACGTGCATGCATCCTTGTTGCCCCGCTGGCGCGGCGCGGCGCCGATCCAGCGGGCCATCGCCGCCGGCGACACCGAAACCGGAATTACCATCATGCAGATGGACGCGGGTCTGGATACCGGTCCCCAATTGCTGCGCGGGACCGTTCCGATCACCAACGAGACCACCGGCGAGACCTTGCACGACGCCCTGGCCGCCATCGGCGCGGCGCTGATCGTCGAGGCGTTGGCGGACATCGAAAGCCTGACGCCTCAGGCCCAGCCCGAGACCGGCGTCACCTATGCGGACAAGCTGGACCGCGCCGAAGCGCGCATTGATTGGTCGCGGACGGCTGGCGAGATCGAACGATTGTTGCGCGCCTTTACGCCGTGGCCCGGCACCTGGTTTGAGGCGAACGGCGACCGGTTGGCGATCCTCGGGCTTGAAGTGGCGGAAGGGTCCGGCGCGCCCGGCGAGGTGCTGGACGATACCTTGACGATTGCCTGCGGCGAGGGCGCGGTGCGCATTACGGCGCTACAACGGAGCGGCGGCAAGGCGATGGCGGCGGATGAATTTTTGCGCGGCCGCAAGATCGCCAAAGGCACAAAGTTGGATTGAGACAAACAAGGAGCAAGGACAATGGCGAACAATGGCGACGATCCTTGGGACTATCTGACGGAGCGCGACGTGGCCCGCTTTGGGCCCGAGATTCTCGATAAGGACTTGCGCGCCAAATGGGCGGCGGCCATGTCGCTAGCCGGCAGCCTCGGTTATATGTGGCGCAAAAAAGCCGCCGTGGTGCGCGAAATGATTTACGACAAGCTGGAGCTCCGCGCCGGCGACAAGGTGTTGATCATCGGCGAGGCGGTGGATACTTGCGGCTTCGATACAGATATTGAAGCCCGCGTCGGCGAGGCAGGCGAGGTGACGGTTATCGATATCATCGAAAAAGCCCGCGACATGACCTTGGCCAAGGAGCGTGGCCGTTCGGGCCGCATCGGCAGTTGGAAATGGGACTACACCAACGCCACGGCAGACGAATATTACGACTGCGTCGCCGTGTTGCAATCGGTCCAGCATGCGGATGATTGGCGCGAGATCGGCGCCGAATTGCTGCGCGTCATGAAGCCCGGCCGCCGCATCGCATTGACCGAAATATGCCTGGGCGAGCCGTTCCAGGCGAAGATCGAAACCGATGTGCATTTTTCTTCCATCTTCGACCGGCTGGGCGCCGCCATGGGCGTGCATCTGGGCGAGC
>Ga0302133_10000833_pt1 | contig 19628 bp, 19 predicted proteins | sample CB9_331_MG_FD_203121 | JGI IMG/M metagenome (GOLD analysis project Ga0302133, IMG submission 203121) | Marine microbial communities from Western Arctic Ocean, Canada - CB9_33.1 | ecosystem: Environmental > Aquatic > Marine > Oceanic | place: Canada: Western Arctic Ocean | collected 2017-09-19 | reverse complement strand
CGACACTGCGGGCAAGTATTTCCTCGGCCAAACGCCAGAAGGCTTCTTTTAGACGACCCGACCCCCGCCATGTGATAGATTCGTGGCAGGCGATTTTCGTGAGTTAGCCAGTCAACGGTTAGGGGGCTGGAAAATTAAGACCCTGCTCGTATTGTTTTTCAGCGCAGCTGCGCTCGCCTTAGGGGCGTGTGGCGCTGACGAGCCACTGGCGACGGCGTCCCCTACTGCGACCCCAGAGACACAGGCTTCGGGCTCTACTCAGGATTCTGGCGACGCAAGCGACCCAACCGGCACAGGAGAGGTAGACAGCGCCACGTCTGCCGCCACCGCTGAGGCGCTACGCAAGAGCATTGCGGGGGACTGCGAGATTGGGCCGGGCGCCGACTGCGAGGGGGCGGACTTCGACGGTGCGGACCTCGACCCCGGCGACGCGGGTTGGCAGAACTTCGACCCCATAGACCTGACCGGCGCGAACCTGCGAAACGCCGATATGGGTGGCGTAAGCATGTTCCAGGGGACGCTAGAGGACGCCGACCTGACGGGCGCGAACCTGCGCGGCGCTCAATTGCGCAGCGCCAGCCTGAAGAACGCCATTTTGCGAGACACCGACCTGACAGACGCCAGCCTGTCCTTCGCCGACGACCGGGGAGCGGACTTCACCGGCGCCATTTTCTGCAACACCATCATGCCCAAGGGCGAGACCAACAACGACGACTGCTAGCAAGCAATCGTCGTTTGCGAAGCGATGAGGCCGTGAGCCGAAGAGCCCTAGAGCGCGTTTCGCGCGGAGAGCTTAGCCAGTAAAACTGGCGATGGCCTTGTTCACTTCGGAGGCCGCTTCCATCATGGCCATGTGGCCGACGCCATCGATTCTGTGAACCGTGATCCCATCGGGCAGGCCGTCGGCGTGCGAGACCGGGATGATGCTATCGCCGGTGCCCCAGATCACCTGGACCGGTGTTGTAAGCCCGGCCAGACGGTCCCTGAGGGAGACGGCCTGCTTGCCGTCCGCAACCATTCCGGCGGCTACGCTGCGCAGCGCACCGTCCACCCCGTCCAGGCGCTTGTATTTAAGTACGTCGTCTACTAGCTGGCGGGTGACCAGCGAGGGGTCGGCGAATAGCTGCTCAAGAAATGGCTTTAGTGCACGGCGCCTATCGGATGCGATGAAGCCGTCCACGTAGCCAGTGTTTATCTCAGCGCCCAGTCCGGCGGCAGCGAGCAGAGTCACCGAGGCGCAAAGGTCGGGCCGACTCGCGGCCAGTTCCACCGCCACGGCTCCGCCCAGCGAGTGACCGACGAGGTGCAGTTTTGACAGACCCAGGCCGTCGGCGAAACCCGCTACGACTGCGGCCAGCGAGGCGAGCGTGCCGTCGCCAACGTCTTTGGACGAGCCGCCGTGTCCCGGCAGGTCTAGTGCATACACTGCTCGGTCTTGGGAAAGGGTTTCGTGGTTGAAGAGCCAGTTGTTCAGCTCACCCCCGAAGCCGTGGATGAGGACGATGGGATCGCCCCCTTCACCCCGTTGCAGGTAGCGCAACGGGCGACCAGCGACTTCGACGGTCTGGAATTCGGGGCCCTCGTCCTCTTCTTCCTCAGGCACGAACGAGCCCAGGAACGACTCCACGAAACCGTCGATGGCGTCGTCGGCCACGTCGGGGCCTGCGATTACGGCGAGTAGCCCGGAAACAGGGACGTAGTCGCCTTCCTTTGCCACGTGCCGCCGCACTACGCCAGAAGCTGGAGACTCGGCGACGCTGGCGATCTTCTCGGTCTCGATCTCGACGATCTCTTCACCCGCCTCGACCTCGGCTCCCTCTTCCACCAGCCACTTGGTGACCATTCCCTGCGTCATCGTCAGGCCCCACTTGGGCATGGTGAATTTGGTCAGTTCGTCTGTCATGTGCCGTACCCCGCCACTTCGCGTACTGCCGCCTCAATTTTCGCGGCGTCCGGCTTGTACATGTCTTCCAGCACGTCGCTGAACGGGACCGGCGTGTGGGGGGCTGTCACCCGCTTTATCGGCGCTTTGAGGTCCCCAAAGGCCTCAGCCGCTATGAGCGCAGAAACATCGGTGGCCACGCTGCACCGGGGGGTGGCCTCGTCGACCACCACCACCCTGCCGGTGTTCTCGACGCTCTCTAAGATCGTCTCTTCGTCCATGGGGGAAGTGGTGCGCAGATCGACTATCTCGCACTGTATGCCCTGTGCGGCCAGACTACTGGCGGCCTCTTGAGCGGTGTGCACCATCTGGCCCAGGGCGATTATGGAGACATCCCCGCCTTCTCGAACCACGTTCGCCTCGCCCAGCGGGATGGCGTACGACTCTTCGGGTACGTCGCCTTCCATCTGCATGAGCGCTTTGTGCTCGAAGAAGATGACCGGGTCGTTGTCTCTTATGGACGCGATGAGCAGGCCCTTGGCGTCGTAGGGAGTCGACGGCACGACAACCTTGAGGCCGGGTATGTGCGTGAAGATGCTGTACAGCGACTGGGAGTGCTGGGCGGCGGCCCGAATGCCCGCCCCGTACAGCGTGCGGATGACGATGGGCGTTTCGGCCTTGCCGCCGAACATGTAGCGGAACTTGGCGGCCTGGTTGAATATCTGGTCGAAGCACACGCCCATGAAGTCGTTGAACATGAGCTCTGCGACCGGCCGCAGCCCGGAAGCCGCCGCGCCGACTGCCGCGCCAATGAAGGCCGACTCGGTAATGGGCGTGTCCATTACCCGGTCGCCGTGCTTTGAATAAAGGCCTTTGGTTATGCCCAGCGGCCCGCCCCAGGCGTCCATTTCGCCGTCGGTTCCCGAGCCACCGGCGATGTCCTCGCCCATGACGATGACCGACGGGTCCCGGCTCAACTCCTGGTCGAGCGCTTCGTTTATGGCCTGCTGGTAGGTGATGATCCTGGCCATCGTGAGTCTCCTATTACGGTTGCCTTGAGTTGGAATTCAGGGAGTTGGGGATCAGTAACTGACGTACACGTCGGTGAGAAGGTCGGCCTCGGTCGGCTTGGGAGCAGCTTTGGCATCGACTACGGCCGACTCGATGAGAGCCTCGACTTCGGTGTCGATGGCGTCCAGGTCGGCCTGGGCGAGTTGGCCTGAGCCAATGACGTTGCCTGCGAAGCCGTCGAGACAATCGCGTGTGTCGCGAATGTTCTGCACTTCGTTTGGTGCCCGGTAGGTCTGGGCGTCGCCCTCGAAGTGGCCGTAGTAACGGTTGACCATGCACTCGATGAACGCCGGCCCCTCGCCCCTGCGCGCCCTGTCCACGGCCTCTCCCACGGCTTCGAATACGGCGAAGAAGTCGTGGCCGTCCACTGTTATTGCGGGCATGCCGAACGAGGCTGCCCGGCCAGCGATGCTTTCCGCGCCGATCGCGAATTTCCGCGAGGTGGCCTCAGCGTAGCCGTTGTTCTCTGCGATGAATACGGCGGGCAGGTTCCAGACTTGTGCGAGATTGAGACTTTCTAGCGTCGTGCCCTGATTGGAAGCGCCGTCGCCGACGAAGGCGATGGCGACGTTGTCGGTGCCCTTCACCTTGGCCGCCAGGGCCGCGCCGCAGATGAGCGGCGGGCCGCCCCCGACGATGCCGTTGGCACCCATCATGCCCTTGTCCAGGTCGGCGATGTGCATGGAGCCGCCCTTGCCGTGGCATACGCCGGTCTGTTTACCGTAAATCTCGGCCATCATGCTGTGCACGTCCACGCCCTTGGCAATGCAGTGGCCGTGGCCGCGATGGGTGGAGGCGATTTTGTCGCCCACCCTGAGGTTGATGCAAACGCCGACGGCGCATGCTTCTTCACCTGCGTACAGGTGCACGAAGCCGGGTATATCACCGGTGGCGAATTCTTCATGGAGACGCTCTTCGAACACCCGAATCGTCTTCATTGTGCGATAGGCGGTGAGGAGGTCTTGCCTCTCCAGTGTCATCATGGGCTAGCTTCCTATTGACGGGACGACCCGAAATTGGCGCTAGAGTAGCACGAAGAGATAGAGATAAGGGCACGAGTAGAGGAGCGAAACATTCGCACGGCCGTCAAGGCCAATAGCGAAGCAATGAGACCAAGAGCCGAAGAGCCCGAGAGCGTGGCCGGGCCACGCGGAGAATACTTGGCGGAGAGGGCGGGATTCGAACCCGCGAACCGACTTTCACCGGTTACTCCCTTAGCAGGGGAGCGCATTCGACCACTCTGCCACCTCTCCCAAAACCCATTCTACCCTTAAAATGTCTGGCCAGAGGCATTACTTATTTTCGACGTCCTTAAGCCACTACTAGAAACCCGGCGGCACCGCGAGGTGCTTATCGCCGTCACTGCCGGTTACCTCATGGTGCAACTATCGAGCCTGCCGGTGGCGATTTCCCTGCCGACGCTGGCCGACCAGTTCGGCACCAGCATTAGCGATGCCGCCTTAATGGTGGTCGTATACCTAGTCATGCTCGGTGCCTTCGTGCTGCTGGCGGCAAGGCTGGGCGACCGCGTCGGCCATGCCCCGGTCTTCTTTTTTGGATTGGTGGTGCTGACGACCGCTTCTGGCTTTATTGCGCTGTCTCAGGACCTGTGGCAGATAGTCGCTTTCCGGGCTGTGGCTGGCCTGGGCTCGGCGATGATTATGGGCAACGCCAACGCCCTTTTGGCCGAGGCCTACCCCCCGGAGAAGCGCGGCCGGGCCTTCGCGGTGCCTATTATCGGGGCGCGGCTGGGCACGCTGACCGGGCTCGCGGTATTCGGACTGATGCTGCAGTACGTCGGATGGCAACCGATCTTTCTTACGTTCGTGCCGTTGGGGATCATCGCGCTGGTGGTCTCGCTCCCCCTTCTGAAAAGGGCCAGGACTGAACGGGCGGCGCAGGTAGCACCGGCCGGGAACGGTATCGGCATCGACTGGCTCGGCGGTGCGCTGCTGGCCGGGGGCGCGATCGTGTTCATCCTGTCAGGTAGCCACCTGCATGGGGGTGACGAGTCGTTCACGTCGTCCGAGGGGCTGACATATCACTTGCCCATGTTCCTGCTGGCCATAGGGATACTGGCCGTGTTCGTGGTGGTCGAGCGAATAGTGCGTAACCCGGTGGTCGACATGGGCCACTTCAAGGTGGTGTCCTTTTCGCTGAGCCTTTCTACGAACGTGACGTACCACGCATCTATGCTCGCCAGCTTCACACTGGTGCCCATACTCGTCGAGGAGAGCTTCGGGCTCGGGCCACTGTGGGTGATAGTCGTACTGCTGCCCAGCCAGGCCCTGGGCCTTTTCATGCCGCTGGTCGCAGGATGGATATACGACAAGTACCGCCCCGGATGGCTCAGACCGGTGATGATGGCGGCTATAGCTGGCGGCTTTTTGGTGCTTGGCCTGTCCGCTCCCCACGTCGCGTTCTGGGCAATGCCGCTGCTGATGCTGCCCATCGCCGTGGGAACGAATATGTTCAACCCCGTAAACAACGCGACGATCATGAACTCTCTTCCCACAGAGCACCGGGGGGTGGCGTCCGGCATGCTGGAGACGAGCAGGGAGATCGGCCATGCGCTCGGTGCAACTGCCGCAGCCGGGGTGTTGACGCTGGTGCTGCCCGCGACGTTGAGCCTCCTGTCGGAGGCCGAGGTGCGAAGCTCGTACATGGACGGCTTCCAGATGGCGGTTTTGATGGTGGTGTTCGTGCTGCTGTTCGGGGCGGCGCTCGCTTCGATTCGCAGGCGTTCTGGCCTGCCTGCCAGCACGGAGCCCGACCCCGCCGCCGCCGACACCTAGGCCGCACGCCCCCCTGCTATCATTCATCGCTGACTGGCCTCTTGGTCGCTCACTGACCCCTTGGCCGCTGACTGGCTCTGGGGGGGCCCGTAGGAGCCACAATTCGCGATGAATCGAAACGAGAGCGCCGTGAACTCGGCGCTGTTGACGTCGGTACTGGACCGCATCATCCCTCGCGCAGGCGACATGCCCGGCGCCGGTGAGGCGGGGGGAGCCGCGCGTATCGCGGCAAGACTCCGAGAGTCGGGGGAGTTGGCCGCGACGTTCGGGCGTGGCCTGGAGCTGATCGCTGAGAAATCGGCCGACGCGGGAACCGAGTTTGCAGCGCTGTCGGACTCGGACAAAGACGAGGTGCTCGAAGCGGTCGAGGCTTCCGACCCGGAGTTCTTCGCAGCGCTCATTCCGCAGGCATACGAGGGCTACTACACGAACCCGTCGGTGCTGGCCAGCCTCGGCGAAGAAGCCCGAACACCGCAGCCGTCGGGCCACAAGATTCAGCAGGGCGACCTGACCCTGTTAGACGCCGTAAGGGCCAGGGGTCCAATCTACAGAAACGTAGGGTAAGCGATGAGACCAAGAGCCGAAGAGCCCTAGAGCGAACGAAGTGAGTGGAGAACAAAGCCGATGAGAGCAGCCGTTTATATGGGAGCGAGACGCTTCGAAATTCAGGACATGGCCGTCCCGGAGCCAGGACCTGGCAACGTGCTGGTGAAGGTGAAGTACTGCGGCATATGCGGCACCGACGTGCACACGTTTATGTACGACGTAACGCCCCCAGGCACCCAGATGGGCCACGAGTATTGCGGCACAGTGGTAGCGCTCGGCGAGGGCGTAACCAACTGGTCGATAGGCGACCGCATAGTGGGTGGTGGTGGCACACCGCCGCCGGACCACGACGACCCGACGGCGTCTGACCCTCGCTTCAACTACCGTGAAATGGGCCCAGGGCGCGAGCCCATGTGGGCGCGGGGCTACGCCGAGTTCGTAGAGGTCGAGGCCTGGCGACCAATAGCCATACCAGACGGCGTGTCCGATGAGGCCGCCGCGATGGCGGAGCCGCTGGCGACGGCCGTGCATGCGGTACGCCGGTCGGCACTGAAGATAGGCGACACGGTCGCAGTGCTGGGCGGCGGACCCATCGGCCTGTTCACCATGCAGGTGGCCAGGGCGGCTGGCGCGTCCAAGATATTCGTCGCAGAGCCCGCACCCGCACGGACCCTGGCAGCCAGGGAGCTGGGTGCAGACGCTGTCATAGACCCGACCGAGACGGACGTGGAAGAGGCGATGGTGGAACTGACCGACGGCGTAGGGCCAGACGTGGTGTTCGAGTGCGCCGCCGCCAAAGGGACGCTCGACGACGCGCTGCGCACGGTGCGCAAGGGCGGCAACGTGACGCTGGTATCTCTAGCTTGGGAGCAAACGGCTCTCAACCCGGTCAACTGGATAGCCCGAGAGATCAAGTTCACTACCAGCTTCGTCTATGAGCCGGAGGACTGGAAGATCGGCTTGGACCTCATCCGCAAGGGCAAGGTGACGGTGGAGCCGCTAATGGCGACCGGCGCGATCATAGGCCTGGACGACCTGCAAATGACGTTCGAGCGACTGATGGCCCCGGCGTCTGACATAAAGATGCTGTTGGCGCCTTGAGTATTTCTGGGAGCCTGTATCTATCAACGGCGCAACGCCGCCAAGACTGGCTGGCCCCTCAATGCAGGGAGAGAGACGGCTCGTCACCGTGCTGTTCTGCGACGTGGTCGGTTCCACTGCAATGGCCGAGCGCATGGACCCTGAGGAGTGGGCCGAGGTGATGAACGAGGCGTTCGGCCTGATTATCGCTCCGGTGAACCGGTATGGGGGCACGGTCGCCCGCCTGCTCGGCGACGCCCTGATGGCCTACTTCGGCGCGTCGGTGGCACACGAGGACGACCCCAAACGCGCCGTCTTGACGGCACTGTCCATGCTGGAGGAAATCGCCCCGTTTAGGGAACGCTTCCGAAAAGAGTACGGGACCGACTTCGACATTCGAATCGGAATAAACACGGGGCGAGTGGTAGTGGGAGGCGTCGGCGGAAGCGGTACCGAGGAGTACACCGTCATGGGCGACGCGGTGAACGTGGCTGCGCGCATGGAGCAGACGGCGGACCCCGGCACCATACGGATCGGCGAAGCGACGCACAGCGTGGTCGAGCAATTGTTCGACTTCGAAGACCTGGGCGAGGTGGAAGTAAAGGGAAAGACGTCACCGGTGTCGGCCTTCCGGGCAATAGGCCGCAAGCTGGAGCCGGGCAAGCGCAGGGGCCTGGCCGGAAGCTCGGCACCCCTGGTGGGCCGGGACGGCGAACTGGGCACCCTCAAGCTGCTGCTCGACGACCTACGACTTGGTCGAGGGGGAATAGTCAGCCTCATCGGCGAAGCCGGGCTAGGTAAGAGCCGTCTGCTAGAAGAGGTCCGCGCTGAATGGGAAGCGGGGCACCCGCCGGACATCGACGAAGCTGCACGCGCGTTCGCCTGGCACGAGAGCCGGGGGGTCTCCTACGACGCGGACCGACCTTACACGATGTTCATTAGCCGAATGAAAGCGTTTCTCGGCGTAGGCGAACTCGACTCGCCAGGGGAAATTCGCGAAAAGATCGCCGAGGGCGTTCGGTCCATCCCCGACTTTGAGGGTGAAGATATTGTCGACTCGTTTCAGGCGCTTCTGTCAGTAAAGGCCGACGCCGTTGAAGCAGATGCCGAGAGGGTACGAAGCGGGCTTTACCACGCAATCGACAGGGTGTGGGGCGACCGGTCGTCGGAGGTGTGGGTGGGTGACGACACGTTCGTCATCACCCAGATGGACATTACCCGCTAGGTTTGTCCCGGCTTTTTGGCCCCCTATTGGGCCTATGGCCCTACTGGGTGGGACAGTACCGGTAGCCGAACTCTCGCAATGTCTCGATCATGCGGGGGGTTCTGGGGTCGTCTCCCAGTTTCTTGCGCAGGTGACCGACGTAGACCCGGACGTTCTCTACGCCGCCGCCGCCGGGCCAGCACAGTTCCCCCAGGCGGTCGGCGCTCATGACGAGGCCGGCGTTTTGCACTAGTACCGCGAGGAGCCGGAACTCCTGCGGGGTCAGGTCTGCCGCGGTACCGTCTACTGCGACTTCGTGACGGGCGTGGTCGACCCTGAGGACGGCGTCACTGTAAAGCTCGGTATCTGCTGCGTCGCCCTCGGTGCGGGTGCGGCGAAGGAGCGACTCGACGCGGGCTACCAGTTCGGCTGTTCGTGCGGGCTTCACTATGTAGTCGTCGGCGCCGTTGCGCAGGCCGCGAACCGCGTCGTTTTCCCGGTCCAACGCTGAAAGAATAATTACGGGCGCGCTGGATACCTCGCGTATGCGTTCCAGCACGTTCCAGCCGTCCATACCGGGCATGGCGATGTCGAGGACGACCAGCGAAGGACGCCAGTGGAATAAGGTGCGGACCGCCTCTTTGCCATCCCTGGCCGAGGCGGCTTCGTAGCCCGCCTCTTCCAGTAAATCGTGTACCAGGTCGCGGACCGAGGGCTCGTCATCGACGACCAGAACCCGGTCTTTTTTACCAGCTGCTACGGCTATAACCATGACTTCTCGTCTCCGGCCACAAGGCCTTCCCCGCTCTATCTCCGGTGGCCGAAACTCGGCCGGTGGATAAAAACGTTATGGATATGAAACGCGAATTTGGTTAGGAAGTGGTTTGCAACCCATTTGCAATCCGCATGAATACTGGACTTTAGGGCAGTACCAGCGCCACAGATGACCGTTTGGCCCAGCCTTCGACGCCGTCGCCATAGTCGCCGGGGGGCAGTGCCAGGCGCAGCCATTCGTCCCGTTCGTCCACTACCGAGACCTCTATGCCCGCAGGTACTTTCAGGAAGTCGACATAGCTCGCGTCTGGGCCCGAGTACAGCGACGCCGACCGGGGCAAGACCGCATCGCCCACGTCGCGGTCGCCGTCGATAACCACGACGGTCACGGCGAACCCGACGAGCAGCAGCGCAATGGCAGAGACGTAGACCGTCGAGTCCCGAACGGCGTTTGGCAGGCGCGAAGCCCTGAACAGCGTCCAGCCGAGCACCGCGAGCAGCGCGGCTGCGAACGCGATTGCGCCGAGCGCCGGGGCGGGCACGACGCGGGTGACTGCGTCGGAGAAGCGTGCCAGGCCAGAGGCGGGCGCGAAGTAGTCACCATCCAGGCTCTGCCGTGCAATGTCCAGGTTGGCCTGGGCGTCGTCGTCGGCGGGGTCGAGGGCGAGCGTGCGGCGGAAGTTGAGCACGGCCAGCGCCGGTCGGCCCGTCTGCAAATAAGCGACGCCCAGGTTGTAGTACAGGACCGGGTCTTTCACCCCCAGCGCCACGACGTCTTCGTAGGCCTGGGCCGCGGCCCGGTAGTCGCCCAGTTCGTATAGACCCGAGGCCGCGTCTACGAGAATGCCCACGTCCGGGTTCCCCTCGTCTGGGCTTTGGGCATCGGGGCTTTGGGCATGAACTGGTCCTGCCATGACAACCGCCAGGCCGACGCCGAGCAGGGCGATGACACTTATTAGCGCCCTCACGATCATTGCAGCGCCTCGTCGAGCCTGCGGATCAGTTCGTCCACTCTCGCTTGTTTGGGGTCGTCGTCACCTGGCGCAACCGGGCGCATGCCAGGCGGCGCGAAACGCGACTCGTTGCCAGTGTCGAACACTTTGCGCACGTCGCCTACCAACCCCGCGTCGGCGCCCATGCGGCCCAGTTCGAGGGCCAGCCGGTCGCTCGCCAGGCCGCCAGCCGGTCGCCGGAGCACGCGCGACAGGTGATCGAGCAGTCGCACGTCCGGGGGCCGATCAGCCCGCACCGGCTCCAGTTGTCCGGCCTGAGAGCGCGTTAGTCTCAAGGCACCCAGCACGCGGCCCAGCCTGCGCCTGGCCCCGTGGACTTCAAGCGCAATCAGTGCCAGCAAGGGAATCGCGAACAGCGCCCAGTACCAGGCCGGGGGCGCGAACCCCTTGCCCTGTGTGGACAGCGGGCCGGTGACGGGCTTGAGACCGCGAGGCTGGTCTTGCGTGACGGCGGCCTCAGCGGCGGCGGAGGCTTCATCGGCGTCGGCCTCTCGCAGCGCTTCTTGCACGGCGACGATGTCGATGGAGCCGGGCTCGACCTCTATTCGAAGCGGGTCGGTGACCATGGTCACGTAGGTTTCGCGCTGCGGATCGAAGTAGACGTACTCGATGGCCGGGAACTGTAGCGCGCCGTCGGTGTTGGGAAGCAGCAAGAACGTGAAGGTTTTGCTGCCCCGTAGCACGCCCTGGAAAACCTGTGAACTGGCGTTCGAGTCCTGGCTGAACGCGCGCCAGTCACTTGTTTCCGGCAGCGAGGGTACGGGCAGCGCGTCTATATTTCCAGACCCTGAAATGGTCACTGAAAGCGTGGCCGGGTCGCCTCCCAAGAGCCTGCCAGAGTCCACCGACGCCTCAATGCGATAGTCGCCTACCGCCCCGGCGAAGCCGTCCGGCGCGTTCGCTGGAAGTGGCCTTACCTGGACCTGGACCGCCTGGGTCACCAGTTCTTCCGGGGGCTGTAGCGGGCTGGTCGACACCCTGGTTACGGACGGCTCGATGGTGACGCTGCCCACGAGTGTCGGGAACAGCACGGTGCGCTCTTCGTGCACGGTGTAGCGCCTGCCCGCCGCCTGCACGTCGTAGTCACCTTCGTCGCTCAGTTCCTGGTGCCAGAAGCCGTCGAAAACCGGAGGGGTAGAAGATCGGCGGACGAAGAAGGTGTCGCGCACCGCGTCGCGGACCACGTAGTACTTGCGGAAGTAGGTCAACTGCTGACCCAGATACGGGTTCGCATCGTCTACCCCCGCCTCAACAAAGTGGTCTTGCCCCGTCAGCGTGGACGGCGCATTGCCGGTGTTGAAGTCGAAGTCGGGGGTCGGGGTGGGCGCTGACCGACTGCCGACGCCCTGTGTTACGTCCAGTTCGATGGGTGCCGTCTTTTGTTCATCGCCATCAATTGAAATGGTGATGGGTCCGACGGTTATTTTGCCGGTGCGGGTGGCGGCCAGTCGAAATTGGAACTGGTGACGTCCAGCGGTCTTACCGTTCGTGGTGATCGTTTCACTGGACGAGATACTGCCGATCACGACCAACCCGTCAAGGAAAGGCAGCCGGGGGATCGGAACCTGATAAACGCCGTCGACGACGATAGTCAGCGTGATGACGTCGTCGGTGGTGGCGGTGGCGAGGTCAACTTCGGCGGTGACGACGGGGCTCTGGGCAGCGACCGGCGCTACCACGACCAGCGTGGTTACCAGCACCAGCACCAGGGCTAAGGCAAGTAATTTCACGCTACCAGTCCTGCGCCGGGCGACCGGGTTCGTCGCCGTTAAGTAACTGCCGCTGCTGCAGGGCCTCGGTGTCCTGCGTCAACGTGTCGAGTAGCTGTCGGGCCTGCTCTTCTGTGAGCGCTTCTTCCTGTCCGGCCTGGTCGGGCAGGTCCTGGTTGTCGCCCTCTTCGCCGTCTTCACCGTCTTGGCCATCGTCGGCGTCCTCTTCCTCTTCGTCGCCCTGTTCTTCCGGCTCCGGGTCGGGCTGCTCGCCCTCTTCTTCCTGCTCGGGGTCGGGCTCTTGTTCTTGCACACGTTGCAGCGCGAGTTCGAGGTTGTGCTTGGCGTCCGGCGCGCCGGGGTCGAACCGCAGGCTTTCGATGTAGGCCGCGACCGCGGCGTCGAAGTCGCCGTCTTCGTAGTGGGCGTTGCCTAGGTTGAACGCTATGTCGGCGGCAAGCTCGGGGTCGGCGGTCTTCAACGCCTGTTGCAGGTGGCGAGCGGCGTCCTCGTTTTCCTGCTGGCGTATGAGGGCGTTGCCGGTGTTGTAGTAGGGCTCGGGCTCGTCCGGCGCGGCTACTTCTGCTTTGCGGTAGCTCTGGAGCGCGTCGCGGAAGTTGCCCTGGACAAAGGCCTCGTTGCCGTCGTCGAGCAGCGCTCCCTGGGAAGACGTGCACGCGGCGGCCATGACCGCGAAGAGGGCAAGAATCAAAGCGACCAGCGTGATTTTGGGAATCACGCTGGTGCCTGTTTTTTGCGAGTGCTTTGCGTTCGCAGGGTTGACTCGGGGATCAGTTCGGCGGCTATCAGGGCCAGTACGGCTATGGCCAGGAATATCTGGAAGCGTTCGATGCGCTGAATCTCTTCCCTGCTACCCAGCCTGGTCGCTTGCAGGTCGTCGATGCGGCTGGCGATGGCGGCTGCGGCTCCCCCGGCCCTGAAGTAGCTGCCCCCGGAGGCGGCGGCGACGGCCCGCAGCGTCTCTTCGTCCAATCGCGACAGCACCTGGGTGCCCGCCCGGTCGGTCTTAAAACCGATAACGTTGCCCCGGCGGCCCAGGTCCGGCACCGGTTCACCCTGCGCGGAGCCGAAGCCTACGGTGAATATGGTGATGCCCTCTTTCGCCGCTTCTCCCGCTGCGGCGACGGGGTCGGTTTCGGAGTCCTCGCCGTCGGTCATCAGCAATATGACCTTCGCGCCCTCCCTGTCTTCGTCGAACGCCAGCGCGGCCATCTCAATGGCGCGGCCGATAACCGTGCCTGGCCGGGAGATGGAGTCGGTGTTCGCGGCGTCTAGAAAGCGCCTGGCCGTCAGATAGTCGGACGTGAGGGGCAACTGGATGAACGCCGAGCCGGAGAACAGCACCAGGCCGACCTCGTCACCGTCGAGGCGGGCCATTAGCTCGATCATCTCCAGTTTGGCCCTGGTCAGCCTGTCGGGCTTGACGTCCTGCGCCAGCATGCTCGCAGACACGTCCAGGACGACGACTACCTGCACGCCCTCCTGCTCGACGATGATCTCGCGCTCTCCCCACTGGGGACGGGCCATCGCTATGACCGCGAAGCCCAGCGCGACCACCCACAGCACGGTGCGCCAACGCCTGCCCGCGCCGCTGACGCCAATGAGCAGCCCGGCCAGCAGGTGCGGCTGCGCCAGGGTGTCCAGCGCCCGTTGCCGGGAGCGAGCGGCCCACACGATGAGCCCGACGGCGGCCGGGACGAGTAGCAGGGCGATGAGGACGAATGGCTGGCCGAATGACATGGTTATGGCAGCGTCCTGAGCAACGTCCGGTGCAATCCCAACGCGCCTATTAACAGCACCAGACCGGGGATCAAAACCCAGCCAGCCTTTTCGTTGCGCTGGGCGAAGGTGTAGGTCTCTATTTCTGACTTTTCCAGTTCGTTTATCTCGTCGTAGATGCGGTTCAAACCCTCGGGGTCGGTGGCCCGGAAGTAGCGGCCTCCGGTCAGTTCGGCTATTTCGCGAAGCGTGTCTTCGTCCAGGTCTATCCCGGCACCGAGTCCGCCGAATGGGGAGATGGTCGGCCTGCCCACGCCGATGGTGTACACCTTTATGCCCAGCACTTCGGCCGCAGTGGCGGCGGTGATGGGGTCGATGACGCCTGCGTTGTTCACCCCGTCTGTGAGCAGGACGATGACCTTGGACTCGACTTCCGAGTCTTTCAGCATGCTGGCGGCCGTGGCCAGGCCCATGCCTATGGCGGTGCCGTCCCTGATGCCCACGGCCCTGGCCAGTTGAACCTGCGCGGTCAGCCTGAGCAGGACGCCGTGGTCCAGGGTGGGCGGGGCCTGCAAGAAGGCCGACTCGGCGAATACCACCAGGCCCACCCGGTCGTTCTCCCGCTCGGACACGAACTCGCCTATTGCGAACTTCGCCGCCTCGATGCGGCCGCCGGGTCCCAGGTCCCGCGTGCCCATGCTGCCGGATATGTCCAGCGCAAGGGCTATGTCCACGCCCTCGCCCTTGACGATCTCTCTCGCGTTGCCCGTCTGCGGCCGGGCCAGAGCGATTATGAGCAGTGTCAACGCAGCCAAACGCGCGGCCGTAAGAATTGGTCCGGAGTAGGTGCGCCACGACCGTCGGCGCGGGCCCGGCGTGAGGTTAAGGCTCGGGTAACGTATGGCAGGGGTACGCATGCGGCGGGCGTATACGACGCTCGCCACTGCCAGCATGGGCACGATGAGCAGCACGATAAGCACTTCGGGGCTGGCGAAGGACATGATCAGGTCGGCTCCGAGCCAGCCCGGGCATAGTCGGCGTCTTCGGCAGCCTGCTTAGCGGCTTCCAATTTCCCGGCTTCGCGGTGCAGGTCGTGAATTAGCGCTACGGCGTCTGGAATGAGCACGTCGGCCTCGTCGGTAGACGGGCTGTAGCGGGCGAACTTCACCAGGTCTGATACGTACAGGATGGTCAATACACGGTGGCCCAGTATCCATTCCACAGAGCTGGCTTTTATCTGGCGGGACACCTCGGCTGTGGTGCTTTCGACGGCGTCGAGGTCGAACTCGCCGTCAATGTATTTACGTAGCACGTCGGAGGTCAGTACGTAGTGCTCTTTGAAGCGACGCTCCTGCGTCAGGCCCAGGTCGTGGATGCGGGCCAGTTCGGTGACGGCCCGCTCATATGGGGGGCGCAGGTCGGCTATTGGGGCCGGGACGCGGGCCGTGCGGCCACGAAGCACGTACACCAGCGCGCCGATAGCTATGGCGACGGCTGCCAGGCCCGCCAGCACCGCGCCGACGATGAGGCCGATTCTTGTGTCGGGACGCTCGGCCTGGGGGCGAATGTCGCGCAGTTCGCCGTCCTGCAATATGGTCGTCACGTCGACCGACACCGGGGCGGCTGTGCTCACGGTCTGGGCACCCGTAGGCGATATGACGGTCAACGCCAGTTCCGGAGTGGTTAGCTGGCCGGTCTGGAACACCTGGCCCACAAAGGTTATGCGAGTCGTTTCTGTGCCGTCAGGGTTCGTCGAGATGACGGGCGCTTCCAGGCCGCGTATCTCGAACGGCCCCCATTGGCCCTGGAGGACCACCGGACCGACCACGTAGCCAGCTGGGTGCGTCACCGACGCCGTCACACGCACCACGTCGCCGATGACGAGCCGGTCGGGGACGACGGCGAGGTCGGCCTCGAACGGTGCCTGGGCGCTCGCAACGCCCACGCCGAGAGCCCAAAACAAAACGGCCACGATGATTGCAAATCCGATGAGCGCTTGCGCGAAGATGCCCATAGAGCGAGCCCTGCGAGCGGGGAGCATTGCAATCATCGTTTCGTTACGCTCTCGTTGTATGCCGCGCCCGGCCGGTGCGGCGGGCTCGCTTTGCGAAGAAGTTGATCAGTTCGGCCGCGTAGTCCTGGCCGGTGGTCAGGCCTATGCGGTCTACCCCTGCCGCGTTGAAGGCCGCCCTGCGGGCCGCTTCTATAGACGCCAGCCGTTCGTTGAACTCACGACGCCAACCGGGGTCGGACGTGTCCACCCAGACTGTCTGGCCGGTCTCGGCGTCTTGTAGCGCCACCAGACCTATCTCCGGAATCGCCGTTTCCAGCGGGTCGTGCAGATCCACAACTACCAGGTCGTGCTTGCGTGCGACGACCTTTAGCTGGTGTGCGTAGCTATCTGCGGGGGCCAGGAAGTCGGAAATGAGAAACACTACGCTGCGGCGCTTCAGCACCGTGCTGAGCGTGTCCAGCGCAGCGCCGATGTCTGTACCGGTGCTGGCAGAGGAGAACGCCAGCAGGTCGGTCACGACTCGCATTACGTGCTTGCGGCCCTTGCGGGGCGGCACGAACTTCTCCACCTCGTCGGTGAACAGCACCAGGCCGACGCGGTCGTTGCTGGTGGTGGCCGCGAACGACAGCACCGCCGCCAGTTCGACGGCCAACTCTCGTTTCAGGCGGTCTACTGTGCCGATGTCCCCGGAGCCGGAAGCATCTACTGCCAGGATGACGCTTAGCTCGCGTTCTTCCACGAAGCGCTTCACGAACGGGACGCCCATGCGGGCGGTGACGTTCCAGTCGATGGTGCGCACGTCGTCGCCGAACTGGTATGGGCGCACCTCGCTGAACTCGATGCCGCTGCCCCGGAACGTTGACAGATATTGGCCGGCGAACGACTCGTTGACGAGCCGCCGGGTGCGTATCTCTATTTGGCGGATCTTTTTTAGTATTTCTGGTGGGATCATTGGTTTAAGCGCCGATCTACAGAAGTGTAGATTGACGTTCCCGGTTCCCTGTTAGGGAACCTCGATAGCGTCCAAAATGCGGTGGACGAGTTCGGAGCCGTCTACGTCGGAGGCCTCGGCTTCATAGGTAGTGACCACCCGGTGCCGCAGTATGTCCGGCGCTATCGCCTTGACGTCGTCGGGGGTGACGTAGCCTCGGCCGCGCAGGAAGGCGTGCGCCCTGGAGGCGGTCACAAGGTAGATGCTGGCCCTGGGTGAGGCACCGTAGGCGATGTAGCCCTTCAGGTCGGCCATGCCGAACGCGGCCGGGTCCCGACTGGCGAGCACGAGATCAAGCACGTACTCAGTAATGCGCTCGTCCACGTATATGCGCCGAACGGCCTCGCGTGCCTTGATGATGGTTTCGAGGTTGACTACTGGGCGCACGGGCTCGGGTTCGCCGATCGCCATGAGCGCAACGATTCGTCGCTCTTCGTCTCTAGTCGGGTAGTCGACCACGACCTTGAGCATGAAGCGGTCCACCTGTGCCTCGGGCAGCGGGTAGGTGCCCTCGTGCTCTACCGGGTTCTGGGTGGCAAGTACGATGAACGGATTGTCCAGCGGGAAGGTCGTGTCGGCGATGGTGACCTGCCGCTCCTGCATAGCTTCGAGCAGTGCGCTCTGGACCTTTGCTGGCGCCCTGTTTATTTCGTCTGCCAGCACGATGTTGGCGAAAATTGGCCCCCGGTGAATGCTGAATTCGGAGGTCTTGGGGTTGTATATCTGTGTGCCGATCAGGTCGGCGGGCAGCAGGTCGGGGGTGAACTGGAGCCGGGAGAAGTCGGCGTGAATAGCCTGTGCCAGCGTATTCACCAGCAGCGTCTTGGCCAGCCCAGGCACGCCCTCCAAAAGGATGTGGCCGTCCGCAAGCAGCGCCACCAGCACCCTGTCCACCATGGCCGTCTGGCCGATCATGCGCTTGCCCAGCTCGGCGGTCAGGTCTTTGAGGAACATGCCCTCGCGTTCGACCTGCTCGTTGAGTTCGGCGATCTCGGTCTGGCCCATCGACCTTGTCGTGGCCTCTCCCTTGAGGTGGCCCCATCCGATCATGTTGTCCATTTGCTCTTGCCTCTATGCGCTCTTGGCACTATTTGCTTTTGAACTCTTGCTTGTAAGCCCACTGGAAATACAACGGTCGGTCCCTATGGTCGGTTGTGTACGTTTCCCCGGCGTTGCGTAATTATTACGATCTCGAAACCCGCTGCGGCTCTTCCCGTATTAGATTAGGGGGACATCAGGTTGTTAGTAACCCGGTACGGTCCTAAAAATAACCCCGAACGTTGGGGCCGAGCGTTAGAAAGAAGCAGAGCGGCACGTGAACTCCGGTGGCAACATTCTGCTGGTAGAGGACGACCCGGCGGTCGCCATGAGCCTGTCCGAAGGCCTGGCACAGGAGGGCTTCACCGTGGACCACGTGTCTTACGGCACCGACGCCTTGCGAAAAGTCGCCACCACCCGGCCCCAGCTCATCATCCTCGACGTGCGCTCGCCAGACGGGTCGGGGTTCGACTACTGCCGCCGCATGCGGAAAATGAAGGTTCGCCAGCCGATAATAATGCTCACGGCGAGGCGAGAAGAGACCGACAAGGTAATCGGCCTGGAAATGGGGGCGGACGACTACGTCACCAAGCCATACTCGCTGGCCGAGCTCGTCTCGCGCATCCGGGCACACCTGCGCCGGGCCTAGGGCGATCTTTCGTCCGCAGAGGCCAACACGCTGTACGCGGGCGACCTAGTCATTGACCGGGGCCGGGCACAGGTGTGGCGGGGCGAGCGGCTCATCCCCTTAACGCCGACCGAGTTCAGGCTACTGGTCTACATGGCACAGAACGCCGGGCAGGTGCTGTCGCGCAGCCAGATACTGGACGCCGCGTGGGGCTACGATTCCGACGTGGAGAGCGAGCGGACCATCAACGTGCACATCCGCCGCCTGCGGGAAAAGGTAGCGGTAGAGCCCTCCAACCCGACGCTGCTGCTGACCGTGCCCGGCGTGGGCTACAGGCTGGCCGACTGATGAAGCTGCTAAGAGCCCGTTCGGGCTTCTTGGGGTCGATTCGCTGGGGATCGATTCACTGGGGCTCCATCAATTGGTCGCTGCCGGTCAGCTACGCGGCCGTCTCGGCCATCGCGGCCGTGGCGCTGGGAGCCGTGCTGATGATTACCCTCGCCGGTTACTACCGTAACCAGGAGAAAGACTATCTGCGTACGAACGGCCTGACCATCGCCTCCAACGCATCGACGCTTATAGGCACCGGCCTGCCGCTGGAGACCATCGAGTCGCAGCTACTCAGCCTGGCCTTTCTTACGCAGACCCGACTGCGCTACATAAACCAGTTCGGCATGGTGCTGGTGGACACCGGCGACCCGAGAGAGCTTGGGGACACCGCGACCATTTCGCTCGGCCTCAGTTCTGAAGGGTTCAGTCAGGAGTTCAGCCAGGCTGTAGAGGACAGCGTGACGACCAGGGGGTACCAGTCGGTAATTGAGGTGGGCGGCCGCCAGAGCACCGTCAGGGTGAGCGAGTCGATTCGGGTGTCCGGACCCGACGGCTTGGACCTGACCGACGACGTGCTCAGCGAAGTATCGGATTTGGTCACAGGCGACCTAGGGGACTCGACGCTGGTGTCCGCGGTCCCCGGTTCGGGCGGCCAGTTCGGCTTCGATCTCGGGCCCGGAGATCCCGGCGGGCCACGCTCAAACCAGGTCGCGATAGTTCCTCTTATCGGCCCCTCAGGGGATCTCGGCACAATCGAACTTTCTATGGGGCCAGCCGTAGGCAGTGAAGTGCTCACGACCGTCGCTTGGGGCT
>Ga0302133_10000828_pt1 | contig 19676 bp, 30 predicted proteins | sample CB9_331_MG_FD_203121 | JGI IMG/M metagenome (GOLD analysis project Ga0302133, IMG submission 203121) | Marine microbial communities from Western Arctic Ocean, Canada - CB9_33.1 | ecosystem: Environmental > Aquatic > Marine > Oceanic | place: Canada: Western Arctic Ocean | collected 2017-09-19 | reverse complement strand
TACTTTATCTGTGTCAGTCTCGAAAAAGAAGTCACCATCGTTTCCGCTACTGTCTGCCGGAACATCAGCTCCACTGCTCCAAGTGGCTCCATCAGAACCAGCCGCACCTGTGGCTCCGGTGGCACCTGTGGCTCCCGCAGCACCTGTGGCTCCCTGAGCACCTGTGGCTCCCTGAGCACCTGTTGACCCAGTGGCACCAGTTAAATCCGCAACCTCACCCCACGTGCCGCCAACCCTTTTCCATACTTTATCTGTGTCAGTCTCGAAAAAGAAGTCACCATCGTTTCCGCTACTGTTTGCCGGAACATCAGCTCCACTGCTCCAAGTGGCTCCATCAGAACCAACCGCACCTGTCAGCCCTGTGTCACCCGTGATGTCAGCTATCTCTGACCAAGCGTTGCTAACCTTATTGTAAATCTTGTGAGTGACTGAATCGAAAAAGAAGTCGTCGTTGTTGCCGAGACTGGAGCTGGGGGCAGATGTGCCTGTGTACCACATGACGCCATCGCCAAAGTTGCCGCCAATGGTGCGCCCGCGTAGTACAGTTCCGTCAAATAAGGCATTGGGTACTCCAGCAGTCAGGGTAGACCCATCAAACTCACTGGCATCAGTAGAGGAGTTCGGGAGAATTTTACTCATATGTTTCGTTTGCAGCGAGATGCCCGATGCAGTATAAGAGATACCGTAATGACGCCTCAGAGTCAAACATGACAACCGAAAAATACGGGCTAAAGTTCTCCCACCCATTATCTGATTTGGAAGTGGAGCTATATGCTTTCCACCACAGCCGCACCCCTGAGAGTGGGGGGCTGGGCAGGTTTGAGCACTTCAAGCGGGCCACCAATATAATCTGGCCGGATTTGGTGTGGAACGAGTGGCTCGAAAGGCAGACGGAATCCCTCTGTGAAAATCAATGGATTAGCTGGACAGGATGTGCCGCCAGCGGCAAAACTTTTGCGTCCGCGCTGTACTCGCTGACATGGTGGTTGGCTGATCCAATGAACAGCACTGTCATCCTCACGTCCACCACCGCTAAAATGATTAGGAAGCGGGCTTGGAGCAATATCTGCCATCTCCATCGCACATCAGACGGCACCCTTCCGGGCAATATGGTGGACTCAAAAACTACCCTGCAAGCCGCTAAGGGTGATGACAAAAACGCAATCTTCGCGGTAGCCGTGCTCGACGGGGCCACATCCAAAGCAGTCGCTAACATTCAGGGCATACACAGTGACCGCATCCTCGCCATTGTTGATGAGGCCACGGACACTCCTGAAGCTGCCTTTGAAGCTACCAGCAACCTAAGCAAAGGTTGCTCAGAATTTCAGTTCCTAGCCATAGGGAACCCTCAGTCCAAGCTCGACGAGCACGGCAGGTTCTCTGAGCCGGAAGCCGGATGGGAAACTGTGGGCATCGAGACTGAGGAGTGGAAAACCAGTCGCGGGGTTTGCCTTCGGTTTGACGGCATGAAGTCGCCTAACATGAAGGCTGGGCGGGCCAAGTACGAATTTCTCATCACACCCGCGCAGGTGGAGCAGTCCTTAAAATTTGAGGGGGAGTCATCCCCCAAGTTCTGGAAGTATGTGCGTGGGATGTGGTCGCCGGAAGGCATCTGCCGCACGGTGCTAAGTGAAACTTTATGCGACAAGCACGACGTGAGGGGCCAGCACACTTTCATAAGCAACGCCACAGTGCTGGCTGGTCTTGACCCTGCCTTTGGCGGCGACCGCTGTATCCTCCGCTTCGCTCGATATGGCGATCTTGAGTCCGGACTGATGGGCGTGCAGTTGGATGAGATTATGAACATTCAACTCGACGCCTCATCCAGTGAGCCAATCCATTATCAAATCGCAAATCAGGTGCGCGACGCCTGCCGATCTAAGGGATGCTTGCCTGAAAATCTGGCGGTGGATGCCACTGGCGAGGGCGGCGGACTCTGCGACATCATGGCGAAGGAATGGAGCAACCAAATCAGGCGCGTAGAGTTCGGCGGTAAGGCCAGCACCCTAACGGTGTCGCAGGAGGACGCCCGCCCTGCCCATGAGGCATACGCCAATCGCGTAACTGAGCTTTGGTTCTCGGTTCGGGAATGGGTGGTGCGCGGGCAGATAAAGGGAATGGAGAAGGGAACCATCATCGAGTTCTGCTCCCGAATGTTTGACGACGCCAAGCGTAAAATTGTGATCGAGCGCAAAGTTGACATGAAGGGCCGCACCGCGCAGTCGCCTGACTTGGCTGATGCCGCTGTCTTGATCGTAGAGACGGCGCGGCAACTTGGAGCAGGCCGCTTGAATATCCGCTCTGAAACTGATACAAAATGGGAGGATGCGGTGAAGCAATTCGACTCCGTATATGCCGAGGGTTCCTTATATGCTCAAGTGGACGACTAAAAACAGAACACCGCCAGATGGCTGGAGGTATGAGGTGGGGGAGACGAAGGTGCTCGTGAAGGGCAACCACTGGAGCCATTTGCTGGCTAAGGTGGAGGAGCACATGACGGCCAATAATCTACACGTCCCAATCAATCTTGAGGAGTATGTGGAAAATTATATGTGCGGGATTTTCCCTGATAGGTGTAAGGACGTAACTGTTCCCACCCACCCCGATAAGGCAAAGAAAATGACTGTGGGCGATGTGCTGCGGTTCACTGCGATGATCGGGGCCGACATGGTTAATGGGAGAAAGCGGGTGGAAAAGGAGGAGGCGAACCGCAGGGCAGACATATGCGTGGACTGCCCCGACAACATTGACCCAGACGGCTGCACTGGATGCAATCGTGGCCGGATGGAGAAAATGATTGAGGCTTTAACGGGAGCCATCGCCACCAAGCGCGATGCACAGCTCAAGTCTTGCCGCCATTGCGGTTGCATCAATAAGGCTCAGGTCTGGTTCCCTCTGGATATTTTACAGAAATTCACAACCGTCGAGGTCAACAGGGAGTTGCCAACACATTGCTGGAAGAAGAACCATGAGCAAACCAAACACTGAACTGAATCTTGAAAACCTTTCCGAAGGCGGTCAGCCGCCTGAGTCGCGCCTGAACGACGCCGCCGAGGTGGCGACGTTGGTGCAGCGATTGGCGAACGCTGACGAGCGTCGCGCCCAAGTGCGGGCAAAGCTGAAGGGGTTGGTGGATGGCAATAGCCCATATAGCTCCGGGGAGTTAAGAAGCAAAGGCCAAAGCTATCGCTGTAATATAAACTTCCGTGAGTCGGAGAATTTTCTCTCAATGGGACTCTCCGCTTTTTATGACGTGTTCAGCGAAGCCCCCACCTACGCCAACGTCCGCATCAACGCCTCCGACGCCAATGAGTCTGAGGTGTATAGCCGCATCATCACCGAGGAGTTCGACCGACTGCAAAAGCAGGATGATAATTTCGACTACCTCATCCAGCTCTCGCAACACGAGATGGTGCTATACGGGTACGGCCCGATGATATTTGAGGACGATCTGGACTGGAGATGCAAAGCCGTTAGGGCGGGTGACATCCTCGTTCCCGAAGGCACCAAGTCGAACGTGAATGACTGGACGGTTTGCGTAATTCGCAGCCGTTATCAGGTGCATGAACTTTACAGCTCAATCCGCAATGAGGAGGGAGCAGCCGGAGCCGGGTGGAATGTCGCGGAAACCAAGAAGTCAATTATGCAGGCGGCACCAGAGGCGCAGGGCGGTAGCCATCTTAACTGGGAGTATTACCAGCAGCAGCTCCGCAACAATGACCTGTCCTACTCCAGCCGCAGCGACGTTATCACCGCCGCTCACGTTTTTTACCGCGAGTTTCCTACGGACGAAATGCCGGAAGGCGGTATCTCGCACTGCATCATTGACGAGCGCGGCCACGACAATAAGAAGTTCCTGTTCCGCAGGGTGCGACGGTACAAAAGTTGGAACGAGGCTATCCATTGCCTGTTTTACGATAAGGGCGACGGAACATTTCATAGTGTGAAAGGGATGGGCGTTAAGATGTTTGGGGCGATGGAAATAAAGAACCGCCTGCGCTGCTCTCTGGTCGATGCCGCCTTTACCCGCGCCCAGATAATGCTCCAGCCGACCACCCCTGATGCGCTCAACAAGACCAGCCTTATCCAGATGGGGCCAATGGCTGTGCTGCCGCCGGGATATAATGTGGTTCAGCAAAATGTTTCCGGTGCGCTGGACTCAACAATGAGTGTTGCCACTGATCTTGAAGGATTGCTACAGGCCAACCTGTCACAATACAGGCAGCGGCTGGAGAAGCAGGGAAACCCGCGCACGGCCACTGAGGTTGAGGCTATCGTTGGGCAACAGGCCACTCTCGGCAAGACTCAGCTTAACCGTTACTACGAACAGCTCGATGCCCTGTTTGCCGAGCGTTACCGCAGGGCCACCAGCTCCAATGTCACCAAGACTTCCCCCGGCGGGGCCGAGGCTCTGGATTTCCAGAAGCGATGCCGTGATCGCGGTGTTCCGGCTAAGGTTATGCGCGAGATTGATTATGTCCGCGCCGCCCGCACAGTGGGGCGTGGCTCCGTGTTCGAGAGGCGCAGCGTGATGCGCGAGTTGATGGACGTTAGCTCGATGTTGCCTGAGTCCGGCAGAGCAAATGTTATCGAGGATACAATCGCCAGTATGGTCGGATACCAGAACGTGGAGCGTTACTATCCCAAGCCCAAGCAGGACATTGACAAGCAGGAACAGGTGCAGGAGGCGATGAGGGAGAACGCGCTGTTCAAGTTGCGGGTGCCGATACCCGTATCTGACTTGGACTCACACGTTACCCACGCCGAATCGCATCTCTCCTTCGGGGCGCAGGCCGCTGAGTCCATCTCAATGGGCGGCGACCTGATGGAAGTTGCAACCGTGCTGAAGATGCTGCTGCCTCACTTGGCCGAGCACCTTCAAAAGCTGGGGGTGGATGAGGGCCGTAAGGAAGTATTCAAGCTGCTTAATGAGCAGGCAGGGGAGTTGGCTAAGGTCGCAAACCAGATTGTGAAGCAAGTTCAGCAGCAACAACAACAGCAACAACAGCAGCAGGCCGCACAGCAACAGAACGGGGATGGCCTGACCCCCGAAGCCGTTAAAGCGATGGGTGATGAGGATAGGAAAAGCGCAGCCCACGCCGCCGACCTTCAGCGTAAGGGGGAGGCAGCACAGCAGGAACTCTCAATCAGGGATGCGCGAGCTGCTGCCGAAATCCGAAGCCGTTAGTATGAGCAAAGAAGCTATCCAGTTATCCAGAGATGAGGTGTCAATGATTGCCGAATCGCTTATGGCAATCATTGACGCCTCCTCTGATGTGCTAGAAAGTGACTCAATGAACATCGCGGTAAAGGAGGATAGGGAAATCGCCCGCCACCTGTTGTCGCGGATTTCAATACACCTAATTAAACAGCATGACAAATCCAAAGTTACATTCTTTGTCCCAATGGCGGCAAACCCAGAGCTTAATTAGCAAAGCTAATAAGGTGCTCAACGATCCTGTGATGCAGCAAATGCTGCGTGTGCTGGAAAGTGAGCTACCAACTAACCAGTCCCTCCCCATGACAGGCACCGACACAAACGCTTTCGTGTATGCCTATGGCTGCGAGGTCGGTTACAGAAATTTCTTAGCGAAGCTGCGGGCTATGGCCCAGCCCCTCCCTAAAGAGGGGGATATTGTATCTAGCTTCGATGAGAATAATGACAACGAATAAAAACTATGAGTGAAGAAACAAATGCCGCAATCGCGGAGCCAGAGGCCCCAGCATTCACTGGTGAAAGAACTGATCCCGGTGTAATTGCTGAGATTAGTAAAATGCTGGAGCCGGAAGTGAAGGCCGAGCCGACACCAGAGGTGCAGGCCGAGCCGGAGGCAAAGGCCGAGCCGACACCAGAGGTGCAGGCCGAGCCGGAAGCTGACAAAAAATCGCGCAGCTCAGACGATTTCAAGCTCATTAAAACCCAGCGTGACAGTGCAAAGTCTGAGGTGGATCATCTGCGAGCAGAGGTTACTGATCTCAAGAAGCAGGTGAACAGCACTGACTTAGACTCCCTGCGGGCAGAGCGCGATGACCTGTCAAAGCGTTTAAGGGCGGCGTCCATCGAGCGTCACCCTGAGTTTGAAAAGTTCTACACGAGCAAGCTCAATGGGGTCATCGGTAGGGCTAAAGCCACGGCGGGCGATCACGGCGAGCGCATGGAGCAGATTCTAAAGATGGATACCTCGGCTTACCGAGATGCCCAGATGGAGGAGCTGTTCAGTGAGCTACCAACAAGCAAGCAGGCGACTCTGGGCGCATTGATCGCGCAGGCCGATGAGGTTAAAGCCGACCGTCAATCCCAGTTGCAGGATGCCGATAGCACTTACGAGCAGTTGATGTCCAGCCAGAACGAGCAACATGAACAGATGCTCACCAAGAGCCGCAAAACCTTTGAGGACGTGGCCGAGAGGGCGGCGGTACTGGAGGTGTACCAGAAGCGCGAGGGTGATGATGACTGGAACTCCGAGGTGGACTCCCGCTTGGAGCTGGCCCGCAACGGTTTCTTGGGCCAGAGCGACGAGAACCAGTTGGCTATGCTCTCTCTGTGGGGGGCGGCTGGCGAAAAGTACCGCGAACTGCTGGCCACGCAGATCGAGCTTAATCGCAGGCTGCAATCACAGCTTGATGGAGTGCAAAGCTCTACCCCGAACATCTCCTCTGATGGCGGCAAAAATGCCCCTTCAGATGTTAGCTTCGTGGAAAATATGAAACAGTTAATGGAGGGTTAAAATGCCAACAGTGGGAAAAAAACATTTCAAGTATGACAAGTCTGGAAAGGCTGCGGCCAAGCGCGCAGCTAAGAAGTCCGGCAAAAAAATCAAGTACGCCAAAAGAGGCGGTTGACCAAAGCGCAAGTAGGCAGTTGCCTACCGCAATAAGTCCCAGCGATCACGGTACTGCTCAAAGCGGCATACGCGCCATTTTGGGGTGGAGTAGGGGTGCTCTCCGGGGTGCCAGAAGGTTCCCCTCACACTCTTGACTGCGTTAATCGGGATGACGTAAAAGGCTGGCCCTCCACTGTACATCAGCACAACCACAAAGAAGTCTATTTGCGTGGCGTCGTATGGAACTTTGTTGGCCCCTCTGGCGAACAGGACATGGTAGGTTCCTTTTTGTTTGGTGCTGCTGGATTTGACTTGGACGCGGGTGATCCTGCTGCGGGAATCCGCTATCAGGTCGTAGCACTCATTGTCACCGATTGGCCACGACACGCTGAAGCCGTGGTCGAGCAGCCGAACCGCCGTGGCCAGTTCGGCTGCTGCGCCCGCCAACTTCGTGGGTTGTGGTTCGCTTGCTGCCATTCAAGTTCATTGTGACTCCAGCCTGTGTTCCAGCTCCGCGATTACGTCCAATGCCTCGGCAACCCATTCGGGCGCAGCGGTTACGGCAGCAGGGAAATCATCGCGGGCGATGAGGGTCGCGCCGTTGTCCATCCTCACCCCCAGACACCCGCTTGTTAATAATATCACGGACAGCATCGCGGTTGCGGCTTTTCTTTTCAGTAAGGCGTTCATCGGCAGCAATGCGGTTAAGACGCTCCCCAAGCTCAGTGACAGCATCGACGAGGCGAGGCAAAGCTGCCAAGCCCTTCATAGCTGCCATGAGCGCGGGAAGCATCGTTCACCCTATTTCTTGCGAGTTGTTTTTTGGGCCGCGACGTATTCCTTCACGGCATCCACCACCCCCTGCCCGCCTATGTACGCAGGCACAATCACTACTATCGCGCTGATGATTTTCTCGGCCATCTCAGGGCTTACGTTCGCCCACTCAGTGGCCATAACCAGCACGAGGCCACCGATGGCGACCCACAATTTTCTACTTTTCAGTTTTTCCTTCATTGTCGTCAGTCAAAAGTTTGTAGCACTTTACTACAGTCCATAAAATTGTAACACTGAGCAGGATAATTTTAAGCACCATCTCAATGTCAGCCAGTGACACGGCGGCAAAGACGCCCCCGTTCACCCCCAGTGTTCGCACATAGTCGCTCATAAGCTAAAGGTGGTGGAGCCACCCGCCGAAACGGATGACCCCACCATTGACAACGACTATGGATTAAGTTACTAGTCCGGGCCGCTTAAACAACACGGTTGCACCATGCTCACCAAAGACAGGCTCAAAGGCCATCTCGTAAGTGCCATAGTGGCGTCCGCGCTCATCAAGCTCATCGGCGCATTCCGCCGTTTTGTATGCGCCCGTGACAAACTTCCAATCACCGGAGTAATTGGCAGAGTCAAAGCCGAGGCTCGCTGGCACGGATGCCGGAACCACGAGTTGCTTCATCACTGACGGGACGAGTACAGTTGCTGCCTCGTAGATGCCATTGTTGCCGCTTGCCTGAGACTTGCTCGTGTAAAGCGAGTTGATCTGTGTGCCGCTGCCCTTTGTGGGTGCATCCCCGCCAGACTTGGCTGCATTTTCACTGATGCGAGCGTATCCGCCCCCGTCACGCTTGAATCTGGGGGGGTTGGTAACAACAATATGTCTGAAGTTGCCGATAACGCGATCCGCGCCAATCCGCTTCAACAGCTCATTGTTTTCTGAGCCATGCCGATAATCAAGCCGCAGGTTATCCTCTGCCGCTAACAGCGCATTACTCTGCTCCATCCCGATGATGAGCGGGAAAATAGGCCCATTCGGCCCCATCTCCACATACCCATTGGAATCTCCCTCAGTTGCTCCCGCCTCAATCAACTTGAGAGCAAGCTGGTCGAGATGGGACTGGAGTAATACAACTGTGTCAGCAAGAGTCGCGTCAGTAATCACGCCTGCGCCAACTGCGGTATCAACCAAAACGGAGGGGTCGGCAGTTGTTCCGACGCCATCCAGAGTTACCTGACGTGCCGCAGCTTGGTACTCGTTCTGGACTTTGTTTTCCAGAATGCGCTTGCTGTGTTTTGTGATTTCCTCGATATAGGCTCGCAAAAAACTATCTGCGTTGAACCGATACTTCAGATTCTCACGGCACAGTTGTGGCCCACGGACGGATATTCTTTGTGGGCTAAACGTGTACTGGCTGAATCCCCATTCCACGTCATTCCAGCTACGACCGCAAAGGCCATCACCATTATCCATGTTCACGAGGCTTGAGCTAGTTGTTCCGGCATCATCAATCGCCTGCCATGCCAACTCATCGTCAACAGGCATCGAGTTCTCAATTTTGAAGCCAGTTTGAGTAAGGCCAGTTCCCAGTGGGTACGTCCCTTTGGGGAGTGCATTTAACCACACTGAGTTGTAAGTGGCCTTCCGGTGAACCTCTTGTCCTAATGACTCAGAGGCTGTTTTCATTGCTTCGAAAAATCCTACACACGCCATGATAATTCCTTTTCTTAAAAGGTTTTAACAGGAAAAGCGGAGAAGCCAAACGCGACCTCAAGTGACACTTCACCTGCTCGTCCGATTGGCCATGTCGGTAGGGCCGTGTGGTGCGCCACGCCACATATGGCTATTAAATTGTCTTTGAGCTTTTAGGCGGAACTCACCCGCATTACCTTTATATCACTGAATGACGGAATTTGTTAAGAGGTGCGCGTAAGAAATTGTACGACGTATTTTCTTGTGTAGTACAAATGGCTCCGCTACGATGCCGCTCGTTGGCACAAAATATGGCTTCAGGAGATAATACAAACATGAAAATTACCACCGAATACACAGGCGCAGGGGAGCGTTACGTCATCAACCGCACTGAGGGTGGGAGACGCCGCCGCTCCTACTTCAAAGATCACTCAAGTGCGGAGGCCGCGTTGAAGCTGATCCGTGACCGAACGCGAAAGGAGGGAAACCTGTTTGCCTCCTACAGCGAGGCGGAACGGTTCCAAATGGTCAGCGCATTGGAGCGGGCGCGGGAGATGGGAACCACCCTCTCTCTGGCACTGGACGGATTGGTTAAGGCGCGGCACACCGAGGAGCTGCGAAGGGTCGAGTTGGGCTGCTACGACCCGAAGGATGAGGAGGGCTACGGCGCGGTGCAGGAGTGCGTCGAGGAGAAGGTTGCCCGCAACTACCGTAAGCGCAGTGTCCAGTCGCTCTCCTCCACCCTCAACCGATTCTCTGGGGCGCATCCTCGCGCCTGCGTGGGCGACATCACTGGGCAGACTATATTCCGGTGGCTGGATAACGGGAGGAAGTCCAGCGGGAAGCCGTGGTCAAGCCGCACCAAGAATGGCTACTTGACCGACATCACAACTCTCTTTAGCTGGTGCCTGAAACGCAAGCTAATCGACTCCAACCCTGCGGACGATGTGGATGACTTCTTAATGACACAGCAGGAGGAGCGGGAGATGGAGGAGCGCGTCGAGATTATCCTGCCCGACCAGCTTGGGTTGCTGATGAGGGCGGCACTGAGGCTGGATAAAGGGGTGGCGCGGCTCCTCTCCTTTATCTACTTCGCGGGCCTGCGAACCGAGCGCGAGGCGGGGATGATGCAGGAGTCCTACATTAGTGACCAAATCTATGTGCCGCCCCGGCTGGCAAAGGATCGACAGGAACGATTCTTCACTCCCCATCCCACCCTAAAGACATGGCTCGACGCCACCACAGAAGCCGTGCTGCCGCTGGATAACCGGGCCAAGCGAATTGCGGCGGCGGTGAAGGCGGCGGGGTTAGTGGGGGAGATTCCCCGCAATGCAGGTCGGCACAGTTTTGCAAGCTACCATCTGGTGCTCCACGGGAAAGGGGCCACGCTGGATGTGCTGGGCCACGGGAGTGACCAGATGCTTTTTTCCAACTACCGCAGCGCGGTCACGAGGGAGATGGCAGAAAACTACTTTGACATTAAGCCGATTTAGATTCTGCCCCTATGTCCACTTCATTCCATCGGGAATTCCACGTGGAATCATAGCGGAGAAAATTCCATTCCACTTCTCCCCTAGGGGGTTGGGCGGAATGGAAAAGGAGGGAGGGGTCACTGTTAATAACTGCTGGACGTTTTTGTTGACACCATATGTATCACATGATAAGACTTGCGCGTGATGACGAAGGAAGGTCTAAAAAAGGTTTATCCAAAGCTGAATTTCCGTGTAACCCCTTACATGAAAAAGGCTTTGGGGGAGGTGGCTGACCGCGCCAACTCCACCCAATCAGCCATCATTAAGCACTGCCTCGCGGCGGAACTTCCCAAGCTGAGAAAAAAGTATGGACTGTCTTAAAACAGCGATGGCGATTGATGATTTTGGCAAGCGGGTTCCTGCTAGTGAGGAGGCTGAACGGGCGGTGCTGGGCTGTATCTTTAACGAGCCGGGTCTAATCTCGCGGGTGGCGGGGGAGTTGCCACTGGAAGCCTTTCACGATTTGCGGCACAGAAATACTTACGCCGCCATGTGCGACCTGTTCGATGCTGGTAATCCGGTTTCTGAGATCGGCGTCAGGGAGCAGGTGGGCAGCGATGACTCCGTGGGTGGCTTGGTCTACATGGCTGGATTGACTGACTCCGCGCCCTCGTCTCATTCCTTCGACTACTTTACTGAATTATTGACAAAGAAGGTGTGGCTCCGTTCGGTTCAGGATTCCACTCGCAACATCCAGCGGCTGATTGATTCCTCACACACTGAGGATGTCTCCAGCGAAATAGAAAAATCACTTTCTTCCCTCCTTTCGCATGGTGGTGGCGACGAGGGTGGGGAGGTCGGTATTAAGGATGCTGTTAGCGCATCCATTGCCTCGATGGAACGTGCCATTTCTAACGATGGCAGCTTAGGCGTACCTACTGGCTTCCCTGCCCTCAACCATCTCACCGCCGGGTTGCGAGCGGGGGATTACTGGATTATCGCCGCCCGCCCCAGTATGGGTAAGACCTCGCTGGCCATGAACATTGCCGAGTACGCGGCTGTGGAGAAGGGGATTCCAGTTGGCATCCTCTCAATGGAGATGACCGCCGAGTCGCTGGCCACGCGCATGATTTCAGGTCGTGCGCGAGTGGATGCTGGCACCATCCGAGATGGGCGATTCAACGCGGGCGAGATTAAGAAAATCACAGTCGCTGCCGCCCCCATCTCAAAGGCACCAATTTTCATCGACCAAACGCCGTCCCTGACGGACACACAAATCCTCTCCCGCGCACGGCGGATGAGAACCCAGCACGGGATCAGGCTGCTTATCGTGGACTATATCCAGTTGGCTCATGCCAGAGTAGGCAACCGCGATCAACGCTGGCGCGAGGTCGCCATAATTTCTGCATCCCTCAAGCGGGCCGCTAAAGAAAATGACATCGCCGTACTGGCTCTCTCCCAGCTCTCACGCGATGTGGAGCAAGCGGGGAGAGAACCGCGTCTCAGTGACCTCCGAGAATCTGGCTCGCTTGAGCAAGATGCTGACGTGGTTGGCTTGCTCCACCGCCCCTCCCCAGAGAAGGATATGAATTTTGTCCACCTCCGTATAGCCAAGCAGCGCAACGGGCGCGTGGGCATCGTGGAACTGGATTTTGTACCGAACGAAACCCGCTTTGTGCAACACCTGCCGGAAATGGGATGAACTCAACTGGGCCACAGGTGAACGGTAATGAGCTAACGCTGGTGATACAGGGCTTGGACAATGTGCCAGCCTTCAAGAACAAGAAAATCATATGTGGCAAAAGATTGATAACCGCACCAAAGGCAAGAATGTGGATGGAGTCGGCTGCGACCAATTTATACTTACAGTTGAGGTGCTTGTTTCAGACAAGCGGCGACGCGACCTCGACGGAGCACTGGCAACAATCTGCGATGTCATCGTTGCCGTCCGACGACAACTGGAAAGCGATACCACAAATTTGCGTAAGCGTAAGGCAGGTGGAAAAAGGTGAGCAGGGAGCCATCATCCACCTGAAAAGAATTTCCCAAGAAACGGGACAGTAAACATAAACATAAACATAAACATAAACATAAAAAATGAAAAAAGACGACAGACAGGTAGTGGTGGTTGGTACAGTCTGGTATCAGGCATTGGACAAGAAGAATGAACTATCCGATAAGTTCCAAATTGACTTGTGCCAATTAAAATCAGCCGAGGTGAAGGTGCTGGAGGCCATTGGGCTGGAGGTGCATGATGGTGGCGATAATAAGCCTTATCATAAACGATACATCACTCCAAAAGCCAATAGACAGGTAGTCATGGTGGACGCCGATAAGGCAGCGTGGGACATGACTAAAGTGCTCGGAAACGGCACCCTGATTAAATGCCACGTTAAGGCATATGACTACGACTACAAAGGTAATAAGGGCGTAGCCGCTGGTTTGCAGGCAATTCAGGTACTTGAACATACCAGTTATGATCCCGCTGGCGTGTTTAAGAAGGAGGCTGAATACATCACTGCCCCAGAGAACGACGACGTTCCATTCTAAATGGATACACAGGCTGCGCGTGAACTGCTCGCCGCCGTAATTGAGACGGCTGTCTGGGATCGACGGCTGGCAGTCACGCGCAACCTCGTTGATGAACAGGCAAAGCCCGTATTCAACCCTGAATGCAAGATGCGAAATGACAAGTGGGGAGTCACCAGTGGCCTTCATTATTTTTTTAAGCGCGGGGGGCTGGAAACAGTGATCGAATGGGGTTCTTTTAATTTGGATGTAAAAAGGATTAAAGAGAGGTCGGAGGAGCTATTATGAATGATGAGAGGAAGGGGGCGATTAGCATGAGCGCAGCCCCGCAGTTGGTGAAATGTGCGAGGGCGGCACAGATGCAAAGGGGGATTCCAGATCGAGGCAGTAAGGAGTCGAGGGCAGGGGATGTAATGCACGAGGCCGCAGCGGGGAAAGACGTAGCCCTCACCCCTGACGAAGCTGACTTGGTAAGGAGGATGCTGGAGCAGGAAACAACGGCCCGCATGATGGTGTTCGGCACCGACCCGATTCATGTGACCCGGCGGGAGGAACGTCTTTGGTCTAACAATGGAAAATTCAGCGGCAAGCCAGACATTGTAATGGTGGATGGCGGCACCGCGCTGATAGTTGATTACAAAACGGGCCGCATCCCAGTGGCCCCAGCGGCAGAGAACTGGCAGATGCGGGGGTACGCTACATTGGTGGCGCAGAACTGGCCCGTGAAAAGGGTGTTCGTATCCATCGTTCAGCCCCTCTGTGGCGAACTAACCCTGCACAAGTATGAAGGGGCAGCACTGAGACGGGCGCGTTATCTTGTCCATGCGCTGGTGCGGCGGGCCAATAACCCAAAAGCCAAACTGAACCCCGGCGAAGTCCAATGCAAATACTGCAAAGCCAAGCCCATCTGCCCCGCGCTGCAAGAGGAGTCACTGGCTCTGGCGAAGCTGGGCCATGACGTGTCCGCCTTTGAAGGGAAGCGGCTCGCTGAGTTGCTGGACAGGTGCAAACCCGTGGAGGATTTTATTAAAGCCCTGCGCGAGAGGGCGCGAGAGATGCTGACTGTAAAGAGTGAGGCCGTGCCGGGATACGGCCTCAAAATGGGCCACCGCCGCCGCAAGATCACCGACAACGGAAAGGTTTACGAGGTGCTGGCTGACAGTGGTGTCCCGCTTAATGACATTCTCGGCATCGCAACATTCTCGGTAGCCAAGATCGAGCGGTTGGCGCGGGAGCGAGATGATCTCTCGGCCTACGAGGCGAGGGAATTAGTGGAGGAAGCTCTGGGAGAGTTGATAGAGGTGAGTGAGTCGGAACCAAAGCTGGAGAAGGAAGTATGCCAAACCGAATCATAAGAGCCGACATCCTCACCAGTGAAAGGGTGAACAAATTGAGCATCCAAGCCGAGTGCTTTTATCGGCGGCTTATGTCCATTGTTGACGATTATGGCCGTTATCACGGAAACCTTACACTTTTGCGTAGTTCCTGCTTTCCACTGCGAATTGACACAGTGAAGGAGAAGGGTATTGCGGGGTGGATAGCCGAATGTGAGGAGGTCGGGATACTTTCTTTGTACACCATAAATGGCAAAAACTACTTGGAAATTGACAATTTTGGGCAGCAGCGACGGTCTAAATCAAAGTTCCCAGAGCCAGAGGTAGAGGGAGAGTCTGCAATCATTTGCGAACAAATGTTATCAGATGCTGACAAGTGCTCACCTAGTCGTAGTCGTAAACGTAGTCGTAGTCGGGGCGAAGCGGAGAGCAAAAAAGCTGACAGCAAGAAGGCCAAGCGCATATCGGAGATGGGGCCGGAGGAGTATCTGGAGGACTTAATTGCTCGCCCGGAGTTTGAGGGAATAGATGTTCGGCGTGAGGTGGAGCTTTGCCGTAAGTGGTGTGAAAAGGGCGGACACACTCTGGGGCGCAACCGGATCGTTAACTGGCTCAAGCGGTCAGAGAAGCCAATCAACATAAAAACTGAATCTACAGGGCCACGGCTGGAGGTGGTTCGATGACACTTTGCGGCACCGGGATTTCCATATGGTGGGCGACCTCCTTCTGCGTGGGGGAGAAATCCCACGCAGTTTCCTGTCCACCCCCGGTGCCGCTTTCAATTATGAAACCAAGACGGCGACAAAAGCAGAGCAAGCCCACTCCACTGGGGATAGAGTCGGTGGCGGGGCAACTGGCTGAGAAGCGTGGCCGCGAGGCCATAAAGGCATTCAGCGACGCCCACCCCTCACTGGACTACGTTTTCACCAACCCAAAAAAGTTGGCGGTGGTGGATGGGTTTGTTGTGGACGCGCACCGCAACACCCTCTACGGCGTCATCGAGGCAAAGTCCCGCGACATGACGCTAAAGAAGCTGCGGGGGGATTATGACAACAAGTGGATGCTGTCAGTTGCCAAACTGGGGAGGGGCCGCTTGATGAGCGAAATGCTTTGCATCCCATTCATCGGCATCCTGCGCCTCAATCCTGACAAGAAATTTCTCGTGATCCAGCTAACCGACAGCAATGGCAAGTATGTGGTGGATTACGAGGAAAAGGAAATAGTCACCCAAGCCACCATTCGTGGCGGTAAGAAACTGGAAATGAATGCCTTCATCGGGATGGAGGAAGCAAAGGAGTACAAGCTATGAAAACACAAAACACAAACAACAAAGCGCGGGTGGATGCCACGCTGGAACAAGCGCGGGAGCTTTTAAGAAGCGTCCGCCTGCGAGTGAGGGCCATCGACGCCGAACTGAATGACCTGAACCGGAAGGCGCACTTCCTTCACCTGCAAATCAATGGTGAAAATGATGAGGTCAACGAGGACGTGGACGCTGCCAGTAACGCTTCAGCGGATGCGTTCGGCATAGCCGTGAACCAGATGTTCCAGCGCAACCGCCGGGAGGTGGTGGTGCAGGCGCGATGGGCGGCGTGGAGCATCCTGACAGAAAAGGGGTACACCCCCAGCACCATCGCCCGCGCCTATAAACTCGACCGCACCTCCGTTCTGCACGGATTGAAGCGGATAAAGGACTTGAGGTTCAACCGCATTGCCGCGAGCAAGATGCGTTCACTGGAAAAAGCGGGTTATAACGTGAGGTGGTAATTATGGCAACTGACGAAGAACGACGAGAAGAATATCGACGCAATGCGATGGATGACAGTTCGTGTGAGTTCTGCCACGGGCGAGGCTATCTCACCGCAGATAGCGGCGGGGCAGGGCCAGCGTATGCCTGTCCCGACTGTGACGGAGAGGAGGAGGAATAATGAAAACAGAAAATGAAATTGACCTAGATAACGTCATCTCAGGAGGGGTAGTGAGTAATCCATTTTGCTTCACCCAATACTGTGAGACTGGGGATGAAAACAACAGGATTACCCACGTTGAAATCAAAAACATAAAGGGGGGGGATAAGACTGGTGAGTGCGTTGATCTGCACTTTGAGTCAGAGGAAGGGGAAAACTGGGTTCTCTCCTTCGATTTCAGCAGAGGAAGAACGTGTGTTACGACTGGTCGTGACTACTACCGTGAGCGAGAGAACATCACGGTGAGCATCACTGAGGGACAAAGATGAAAACAGTAATCCACGTCAACCAGCACATTGTTAAGCGCAACAAAAAAACAGGAAGCCGTGACCCCGTGCTCACTGTTAAAACGTACAAATCGAACGACTATGGCCACCGCGTCACTATCAACGGCCCCAGTCGAATAATCTACAGGCCCGACAAGCCGCTCAGTTGCGGGGCAGCGTGCTGGGTGGAAACCGAATCAGAAGTGGAGGTGATGTGAGGAATATAGGAAATGAGCGGTGACGTAAACCAGTTCGATGATGAACTGCGGCGAGTGATCGAGCGGCACCGGGCCGAGAACGACTTGACTTACGCTCAAGCCGTTGGCGTACTGTACCTGATCCTGTCCGATCTGGCAGAGGAAGCAAAGGAACCAGACAAATGAAAAAGAACAACACCGATATAGCACTGGATGTGGCCACTTGGATCATCGCATTCAGCCCCATCGCCCTATTCATCCTATGGGTCATCTCTGAGAGCCTTTGATTGCTCCCAGAGGCTCTGACGCCTAATTACCACCACAATGCCTCCTACACCCCATAGCGGCCCAAAGAATGGCCCCACAGTTCCCACTCCTGTCCCCAGCATGAAGCAGTTCTGGATTGACTCCGCTCACAAGTGGCTTGCTGATCCCACCGCTGACAGCGGGTTGCTTCACACGGCAAGCCAAGCCGTCAAGCTGGCTGACCCCGCCCTTTCCCAGCAATGCCTTCAGGAGTGCCGGGAGAGGAGAAAGAGGCAAAAGTGAGGGAGGTTGATTACGTTCAATACCGCGCCAGCCCAGACGGAGGGAAGGGGTTGATTGCTTGGCCTGATCCGTTCCCCACCTGCCGTGACTGCGGCGTTCAACTGCGATGGCAGTGGAGAGGGGGTTCTGGCTACACACAGGGCCGATGGCAGTGCGGGCTTTGCGCTAAAGTTTTCATAATGCCAACGCCCGCCGTTAACTGGTTGCCGCTGCCCCCAAAGGAAGCCGAAGAATGTCTGCGGGAAATGGAACGACGAGGGGGAGACGTTGAGAGGGAATGGGCCAAGATGCGAGCCGCCGATGCAAAGGCCGAGCGACAGAAGGAAGAAGCCAAAATAAAAGCCAAGAGGAGGGCCGAGGATAAAAAGCGCAGGGCCGAGGAGAAGGCCGAGAAAAAACGAATCAGTCGGATCATTGCCACCTGCGTCCGATGCGAAATACTGTTCTTCCCCAACGCCGACAGGGATCACTTTATCGACTTCCCCAAAGAGAAGAATTTCTGCTCAAAAAGATGTGAGGCTGCGGCAGAAGCCGGGGCCGAAATGTGCAATGAACCCCACGAGTGGCACGGACGGTATGGCTCCGACCCCGAAGAACAAAGGAGGTTCGCAGAGTTCCTGAGTCACGGAGGGTACGATTGGAACGGGGAACTTAGCAACTTCCCTTAACAATCTCCCCCGCCCGTGTTAGCCTTCAGAGATGCGGGTAAAGGTTCTAAAGAAAAAGCTGGGCCGCTCACAGGCTTGCGGCGTCGCCCTGTGCGGCGACCGCACAATTATTCTTGACCCCCGACCCCGCGAACACGGTGGCCCTAAAGGCTATCTCGGTACAGTTATTCACGAGGTTATCCACCTGCTCGACCCGCACCTGCCAGAAGAAGAAGTCGTCAGGCGCGAGAACACGCTGGCTCAAGTCTTATGGAAGGAGGGCTACCGCAAAATAGAGGAATGACAAGACTATGCCGTGGCCCCCACCGGATCAGCCGACGTAACCTCAACCTCCACAGCTCCAACCTCAATCTCCGAAGGCTTCGGCAACTGCGCCATCACGTTAATGTTTATCAATGGCTTATCCCCATTGCCTTCCACCCCGTGAACCTTACGCATCTGGTTGTCCAACTCCACCCAAGCCGAGATAGCCTGCCTCATCGTTCGCAGGTCGCCCTGCTTCATCGCTGTCACCGCTGACTCAAATAACAAGTACAACTGATCCCCAGTCCGCACCGAACGCTTTAGATGCTCCTGCACATCCAAAGGCTCCATAGCCCGCGACTTGTCCGCGCCCTTAACCAACTCATCCGCAATCTGCTCCGTCACCCGCCGCCGCGCCCCCGCCTGTAACTCCTCCCGCTGCTTGTACCACTTCTCCTTACCCGCAATCTGGTTGAGGTAGTTCGCAGAACAGGCGTGCTTACGCGCCAACTCAACGAGGTTGATGTCCGAGGCGAAGAACTCGTCCCTGATCTGATTCCACTTTAATCGCTTGGCCATATTTTTATTCCTGTATGTCGGACAAATGGTATCACGCTGACACCGAATGTCACCCTGTTTATTCCGCCTAACACCATTAGCTAACCTAATAAGCCCGTCCCAGTGAGTTAATGATCCTAATAGTTTGAAAACCCAGAAAATTCCGTACACCCATATACTACATATGGCCCCGCAAAAGGGGGGGTGGGGTGCGGTTTTGGTGGCGGCAGAGCGCGGTAATCATGCTTTGAACCTGAAACCACTCCACAAAACCGGGCGCGTGCGGGCGCGTCGCCACGAATCGACGCAGGCGATCCGCCAAACTCACGGCCTCACGCAGATTGAACGAATCCCGCTTTCCCGGTGCATATACCATGATGAAAAAGACAGTGTATCAAATCATAAATGACCGAATCATTGAGATGCTTGAAGCAGGCACGCCGCCGTGGCGCAAAGCGTGGGCGGGCGGGGGCGGCTTGCCAATCAACTTCAAATCCAAAAAGGCTTATCGCGGCATAAATACGCTAATGCTGGCCTTCGCCGGGTTTGAGTCGCCAACTTGGTTGACTTTCAAGCAGGCGAAGGAGGCGGGCGGCTGCGTT
>Ga0302133_10000790_pt1 | contig 20073 bp, 19 predicted proteins | sample CB9_331_MG_FD_203121 | JGI IMG/M metagenome (GOLD analysis project Ga0302133, IMG submission 203121) | Marine microbial communities from Western Arctic Ocean, Canada - CB9_33.1 | ecosystem: Environmental > Aquatic > Marine > Oceanic | place: Canada: Western Arctic Ocean | collected 2017-09-19 | reverse complement strand
TTATCTGAAGTATTTTCGTCATTTTCAGGTGCTCTTTCGTAAGAAGAGGGATCATATCCCATTGTTATCGATTATGTTGCCGTATTACTTCTTTTATATTTTTGCATAGTTCTGGATTTAATTGAAAATATTTCGAATAAATTATATGATGGAAATACAAGAAAATAACAAGTGATAGTTTGGAAAAAGCGGTTTTTGGAGCAGGTTGTTTTTGGCACATTCAAGACAGGTTTAACAAAGTAAAAGGTGTGTCATCGACATCGGTAGGTTATTCTGGAGGAGATACTAACAGCCCGAGTTATGAACAAGTATGTACGGGTAACACAGGCCATGCAGAAGTAGTTGAGATAGATTATGATCCGAAGGTTGTAACATATTCAGAGTTATTGAGTGTGTTTTGGGCGTGTCACGATCCAACTACAAAAGATAGGCAAGGTCCTGATATCGGCCATCAATATCGTTCTGTTATATATTATTTTAATGATGAACAAGAAAATTTAGCAAGAGATTCGATGATTAAGATGGATAAATCAGGAAAGTTTTATGATTCGATAGTAACTGAGGTGCAGCCTATAAAAGAATATTATAAAGCAGAAGGCTATCATCAGAATTATTTTAAAAAAAAGGGATCCATATTCGGGTCAATATGAGCGTGTAGTAAATTGAAATTTGGATTATCCATACCCGTTACAATTGGTAAGAATTGGAAAAATAAATTACTAGAAATATTACCTCTGATTGAAGAAGCGGGAATTTCTTCTTTATTGGTGTGGGATCATTATATGCTTCCAGAAAAGTATGGTATTGAGAGCAACAACACGATAGATGCATGGACGTTGTTATCGTTTATAGCTGCGAACACAACAAAAATAAAAATTGGAACATGTGTAACACCCATTCCTTTTCGGCCACCACAACAATTAGCAAAGATTGTTTCATCTGTTGATAATATTTCAGACGGTAGAGTCATCCTAGGAGTAGGTGCAGGATGGCATAAACCAGAATTTGATGCATATAGTACATGGGATGATTCGAGGGTTCGTTATGAGAAAACTGTAGAAGGATTAGAAATTATGGAAAAACTTTGGACAGGAGAGATAGTAAATTTTAGTGGAAAATATTATAAGGTTGAGAATGCGATTTTACAGCCAAAGCCTATTCAGAAACCATTTCCAGAATTATGGTTTGGCACAACTGGAAATAAGATGTTAAAATTAATGACTGAGTATGGATCGGCATGGATACCTGTAGGAATATCGTCCAAAGATTATTCAGAGCGTGTAAAATATATTAAAGAAATTTCTAAAAAAAATATTTGTTTGACTTATTATGATCATAGAGACATGGAATCTTATGATGTAAACAAAGTAGTCGAGGAATTTGAATTAGTTGGTTGTGAATATTTTATCGGGTTATTAAGATATGAATCAGAAGATATTAAACAAAAATTAAGAGAGTTTATGGATGTTATTTCATCTTATAATAAATAGTGGGCACGCCCGGATTTGAACCGGGGACCTTCGCCATGTCAAGGCGATGTCCTAAACCATTCTAGGAGTTTAATCAACTCTGGCTAGACGACGCGCCCCTGATATGATGAAAGGAGAAAGTTATTTAATTGTTATAGTATTATAGGTATTTTTTAATCAGATTCTATAAATAGTATAAAATTACAAGATATCTATGCTTCTTCATAGTGAGGTAGAGGCTCAGGCAGTAATTCCTTTTCTACGTACAACCGTGGCAAAAATATTGATTGATAAATATGAATTAACGCAGCAGCAATCTGCAAAGAAAATGGGTATTACACAGGCAACAATCAGCAATTATATGAACCGTAGTAGGGGAAATATTGAATTGTATTTGATCACAAATCGTATTCAAACATATTCAGAACAAATAGCTGATGCCATTATGAATGAAAGTAGTGAGATTATTGTGGGTGAGAAGTTTGAAATTGCATTGAAATTTATTCGTGAACAAGGAATAATATATGATTTACACCAAGAATTGGAGAATGATCATACGGTAAAAGACTGTCCACTTTGTTCTAGTAGGCGTAAATAAAAGATTTTTCAAGTTAGATTAAGAGATGAATAGTAATGTCAAATGATATAGCAAATAGTAAATATTTTTTCTATTTATTGCGGTTCCAGGTGTTCATATCCGGTGCATCTGTAATGGGCTTGGAATTACTTGGAAGTAGGTTAATGTCTCCATATTTTGGGAACACAATGTTTGTATGGGGTAGTTTAATCGGCATTACATTAACTGGATTAAGTGCGGGATATTCTTATGGAGGAAAAAGATCTGATCAAAAAGCTTCGTATCAAACATTTTCTTTATTAATCTTTATCGCAGGAAGTTATACATTACTTTCTACATTATTAGCAGCGGAAATTTTCAAAATTATTTTATTATTTAAAATAGGTGAAATATATGGGCCGTTAATTTCTAGTATCGTGTTTTTATTAGCTCCTGCTTTTTTGTTAGGTGCAGTAACTCCTTTTGCAATAAAATTAAGTGTAAAATCGATGAAGACAATTGGACAAACAGCAGGAAATTTGTATTCATTATCAACTGTAGGAAGTATTTTTGGAACATTTGTAACAACGTTTATTCTTGTTCCAATAGTAGGTGTTGATATAATATTATATTCAATCAGTGTAGTTTTAATAATATCTGCAATAGCGGGAATTTCTAAGCAAATCAAAGTAATTGCAATAATTTTAATTTGTATATCAATGTATTCTGCGATATTTGTACAAGCGCCGTTAGCAGGAGTAGTATTTGAAAAAGACACGCAGTATCATAGATTGTTAGTACATGATGATTCGGTAACTAATATACGAACATTAATTTTGGATAATAATTTCCACAGTGCAATGGATCTAGAGGATAGGCATAGAATAGTGTATGAATATACTAAATATTTCCATTTAGGACTATTATTCACAGATGATGCACAAGACGTTTTGTTTATTGGAGGCGGGGGTTTTTCTGCACCAAAGAAGTTTCATGCAGATTATCCGGAAATGAGTATTGATGTCGTTGAGATTGATAAAGACGTTATTAGTGCAGGGAAAGAGTTCTTTTTTGTTCCGCAAGATGAACGTCTTGAAATAACTGCGGATGATGGTCGAATTTTTCTTAGAAAAACAGACAAGAAATACGATATCATTGTACTGGATGCATATGATAAAACTTATGTTCCTTTTCATTTAATGACAAGAGAATTTCATCAATTAGTATCAGATCATTTGACAGATGATGGCGTATTGATTTCTAACATCATTACTTCAATAGATGGTGATTCAGCAACTTTGTTTTTATCTGAATTAAAAACGATGGATAGTGTTTATTCGAATATTCATATATATCCTGTTGTATCAGAACAAGAAAGAATAATACAGAATATAATTGTAGTTGCTCAAAATAAAGAAAGTAGAGTTACAAAGTTTGAGTTGTTATCACGTCAAGAGAATATTGAAGTAGATTTATCAGAAGAAATAGAAAAAGAGTACAAAGGAATTTTAGAATTTAATTCCTACAAAGTTTTGGAGGATAACTTTGCCCCTGTAGAGAATTATCTTAATCCATTAACTGGGAAACAATATGTCAAGAGAATTATTTTAGAAGATGGAGTTGCAATTGAGGCATTAGATGATAATGAGCAGAATTGGAATAGTGAGTTGAGTGTAAATCAGTTTTTATTTGTATTAATATCGGCAATTGTATTGGTATATTCGATTTATTCATATAGTTATATTGATAAAAACTAGATGTGTGAGAATTGGCTGAATTTCAAGTTATTGTGATAGGGGCGGGTCCAGGAGGTTATCTAACTGCTATAAAATTATCACAGTTAGGTCAGAAAGTAGCATTAATTGAGAATGATAAACTTGGTGGAGAATGTTTGAATTATGGATGTATACCATCGAAAACTATGATCAATACTAGTGATATGTATCATAAAACGTCTGATTTATCCATACAGGGAATAGAATTTGAATCAGTAAAAGTAGATTTAGAGACATTTCAGACGTGGAAAAATTCCATTATAAAAAAATTAAGAGGAGGCATAGATCTATTATGTAAAAATTATGGAGTTGAAATTGTTTTTGGAACCGCTAAAATAAGAAACCCAAATTTAGTTGAGGTCATAAACGGAGAAAATAAGAAAGAAATTTCTACAGAATGTATAATAATTGCTACGGGTTCGCGTGCAAAAGATTTAGAGGATTTAAGATTTGACGGTAACCAAATTATTTCGGCAAAGGATGTACTGGATTTAGATAAAGTTCCAAAATCAATGTTAATAGTTGGAGGCGGAGCCATAGGATTAGAATTAGGAACCGCATTGGCAAAATTTGGAACACGGGTAACAATTATAGAAATAACTGACAAACTTTTACCTGGTATTGAACAAGATTTAGTAAGTGTTGTTGAGAGATCAGCAGATAAAATTGGAATAAAGGTTTTGTTGAATTCAAGAATTACAGGGATCAGTAAAGAATCTGAAGTTGTTGTGAGTATAAAGAATAATGACAATGTATCAAATGAAAAGTTTGAGAAAGTATTAGTAGCAGTTGGTAGACGTGCGAATGTTGAGGAGTTAGGACTAGAAGAGATTGGTATAAAATTCAATAGTAATGGATTCATACAGGTAGATGATAAAATGCAGACAAATGTTTCAAATGTATTTGCAATTGGGGACGTAGTAGGGCCTCCATGGTTAGCTCATAAAGCATACATGCAGGGACGGAAACTCGCTTATCATATTGCAAAAATTCCAGCAAATATACAAATAAAGAATGTTCCTTATGCAGTTTATACTGAACCTGAGATAGCGTCGGTGGGATTGACTGAAGAGAGTGCATTGGAACAGAAATATGACATTCGTGTGGGAAAATTCCAATTTGCAGCAAATGCCAGAGCATTGACATCAGATGATGGTAAAGGATTTGCGAAAGTAGTCGTGGATAACAGTACTCATGAGGTTTTAGGAGTGCATATAGTGGGGAAAAATGCGTCAGAATTAATCAGTGAAGGAGTATTGGGGTTGAATATTGGAATGAAAATTGAAGATATAGAAAGTTCAATTCATCCACATCCAACATTAACGGAAGCGTTATTTGAAGCTGCATTAGTAAGTTTAGATAAATCAGTTCATTCGTTCATAAAGAAGTCTAAGTCAGAATAATTAAAAAAAAATAAAAAAATTTAGAATCCTACCAAGAAACACGAAATTAATTTAATGTATAGATTAAACTAACGTTTGCGTTTAGCTGCGGCCTTGCGTCTTGGAGCTGCTTTCTTAGTAGCTGCTGCCTTACGCCTTGGTGCTGCTTTACGTTTAGCTGCGACCTTGCGTCTTGGAGCTGCTTTCTTAGTAGCTGCTGCCTTACGCCTTGGTGCTGCTTTTGTCTTGGTGGCTTTGCGTTTTGGAGCTGCTTTACGTTTAGCTGCGGCCTTGCGTCTTGGAGCTGCTTTCTTAGTAGCTGCTGCCTTACGCCTTGGTGCTGCTTTACGTTTAGCTGCTTTGCGTTTTGGAGCTGCTTTACGTTTAGCTGCGGCCTTGCGTCTTGGAGCTGCTTTCTTAGTAGCTGCTGCCTTACGCCTTGGTGCTGCTTTACGTTTAGCTGCTTTGCGTTTTGTTACCAACTTATTTCCCCAAAGTTTTTATCAATTATTTTGTATATAAAGAATCTAACTTCAATAAAAAATAACAATCTTTAAATTAAAGTGTAAGTTGTTTTCTTTTGTATTTTTTTTTTAAAGTTTCTTAAGGATTACATTATTATTTTTAGTATGCGGGGGTCGCCCAGCCCGGTCAACGGTGCGAGGTTCAGGTATTCGTTTGAAAATCCTCGTCTTTTAGAAGTTCGTGGGTTCAAATCCCACCTCCCGCATAAAATCTACAGCCAGATTTAAATTAAACAAAGTTTGAAACAGTGTAATGAGTTCAAAGAAGGGCAGCAAGAAAGACAAATCAGGTCAAATGCCTGCATCGCAAGCAGGTTTACTGACATTCTTCGGGGACGATAGTAAAGGGATTAAGCTTTCGCCGATCATAGTCATGGGCGGGGCGCTTGCAATAATTGTTATATCTATTGCATTACGAGTTTTTCCAATAATATAGAAAACCCTGAATAAATATGGAATCTACTTTTAAATTACAAAGAAAATTTAGGCTCTTATTTACACTACCTTCGTTTTTTGTTTCGTTAGTTATTGCATCTGCAACTTCATTATCAATAATATTAATTCAAGGTATATTTTCAAATGCTATAATGGCACAAAGATACGAAGCAACGTCAATATTTTTTGTTGCGTTTTTAGTTTCAATTATTTTAGAACGTTTAATATTATTACGGCATTCGTTTGCTTCTGTCCGTAGATTGCTAGCAATGTCGATTGTTCCAAATGCATCATGGGCGATCCTTTCAGCATTTGGATTATATCAATATTCAATATCGCAAGAACAGCAGGTATTTTATTTAATGGTTGTAATGGGTTTGTCGACTGCAATTTCAATAAGAATAATAATTTTAGGATCGGTGTTTTTCAATAGAATCAGTGTAGGTACATTGGTTTCGTTTATACAACCAATGTTATTATTTGCAATAATTCCTTTTGCACAGACGGGTGTATTATTTCCAATAGAACAGTTTTCATTATTATTGGCAGAAGAAGCTTTAGCTTTTTCATTAACGATGGTTATACCAATTATTTGTGTGGGTTATCTAATTTTATTAAGTAAAACAGGTGGACAAATAATAAAAAATTCACCGTTAATTATTTTTCAAGGTTTCCTACAAGCATGGGTTGCAGAACGTCCTAAATTAATCGAAGAGTTAATTGAAACTTTTAGTTTGGAAAAAGAGATCGTTACGTCGGTTATTGAATTCTCTGATGAGAAAGATACGCCAGCAAATAGAAGAGCAATAATAGTTCCAGAGGTTCATCCAGGACCGTTCTATCCTATAGGCAGTAGTAATTTACCGTTTGAATTATGGAAATGGTCGGACAGCAATCATCTAAAATCTCTGGTTTTCCATGGAATCTCTGGACATGAACATAATTTAGCTTCGAAAGCAGTAGTTGATACATATCTTACGGAGATGAATAACTTGCAATCAGTATCTGATGGAAGTACGTGTACAGAACCAAAATCAAGAAGTATAGGAAGGGCAACAGTTAGCGGATTAGCGTTTGGTGATTATGCAATGTTAATACTAACTTTGGCTCCGTATGGAATGGAAGATTTCCCGATATTTGTTAGAGAAGAGATAAACGAAGCTGCAAAGTCAATCGGTTTTAATGGATCAATATTGATTGACGCGCATAATTCAATTGGTGTCACGCCGGTAAGGGAAGATTGTGAAGATATCATACAAGCGGCGAAGGACATATTGCGAAAGATTAGATTCAACGCGCAAATGCCATTTAAGATGGGGTATTCCCATTCAAATAGACTGGGCATAGAACTAAAGGAAGATGTAGGGCCTGCAGGTATAGGCATGGTTTTGTTCGAGATTAATAACAAGATGCATGGAATAGTTTCGGTAGACGCAAATAATGTTGCGTTGGGTTTTAGAGACGAAGTGCTCAGTGAAATTGATGACGTAATTGACATTTGTACGACAGATACCCATTTTAACGCTGCAAAAGTGATGAATTCAATAGGGTATACTCCGTTCGGAGGAGAGTCTTCCGTGAGAGAAATCAGCAAAGTTATCAAGACGTTAAGAATAGTGGCGGAAAAATCGATGATAAAATCAAATTTTGTAGTGAAAAGAAATAAAAATTCGTATAAAGTTTTCGGCTCTGCTTTATTGGACGATTATTCTGTTGGTTTGGACCGTTTATTTAACATAGCAAAGATAGGCGGAGTATCTACGTTTTTAGTAATATTAGCAGTATATGCACTAGGAATTACTTTAGTAAAGTGATTAGAGTTTAACCTGTATCCATTCCGCGCCTTGAGGAAAGATATCTGGATCGCAGTCATATACAGCAATTATAAAATCATCAGTGACTTCATTATCCCCTGTGTAATTAACGCAGACAGCAACTTCGAATTCAGTTCCAAGTTCAGGCAAGAGTGCTAATGGAAAGCCAGTCAGTAAACTGTTTTCATTGCTGCCTATAAGACCTGGGAATTCCTCCTTTCCGATTCGATAACTATCGTTTTCGCCAGGTAGGCCGGCATCCCTGAAATATCCGCCAGACATATCGTCTTTCGGCGTTCCGTCTTGATTAGTGTTTACACCAGTAGGATTCCATACAGCGTCAATAGTATAATCTGTTACATTATCATTATTATGATCAATTCTCACTCTCCATGTAAGAAGTTCGTCTGTGAGTTGGAAGAATTGCCCTTGTGGAGCAGGAATTGTTCTAGCTAGGCTTGTTGGTGGAGGATTTACAACAGTAATTTTTATCCACAGCCAATCGTCCTCTATCCAGATGTTTGTTTTCCTAATATCAACCCAAGTCATTACTTCGACGCCGACATTTGGTGGAACAAGTGGACCTGGTGAAGGTGGAACATGTGCCATGTCGTCTATTTCATCAAAACTTATTGTTCCTTGATCGTTGGAATTAAGATTTCCAAAATCCTCATCAAAAATCAGTCCTTCGTCTTCCACGATATTTCCTGTCAATACAGAATCATTGCTAATGGCGAATGCTACACCAGCTATTACGGCAACAACGGCTATCCAGAAAATTGGTATTTTTGGCATCTTCCTAAACACATCTATCTTAATTAATCTAATTAACATTACTAAAAATGAATAATAATTTGAGATTTGGTACGTCAGGCATAAGGGGTTTGTTTCAGGAAGAGATAGACACGAACATGGTAATGAAACTGATTGAATCAATTTCACTGAGTGGTTTAGGTTCAAAGTTTCTAGTTGGTCATGATTCCAGAAGATCGTGCATATTATTTGCAAACATACTGACGTCTGGATTGAGTTATCATGGGAATAAGGTGAATCAGATTGGTTTTGCACCAACGCCGTTGGTGGCATACGCGACTAGAAAAGGGGATTTTGATTTGGGTTTTTCTGTTACTGCGTCGCATAACCCGCCAAATTATTGTGGAATAAAAATATTTGATCCGAATGGAATTGCAATAGATGAAAAAACGGAGCAGATGTTGCAGAATTACAGTTCAGAGTACAAATTCCATCCTGATAAGTTTGGAAGAATTACTTTTGATGAAGGAATAAAGGTAGATTATTCATTAGATATCATGAAGAGATTCGATTCAGGAAAAAAGAAATTCAAGATTTTAGTGGATTGTGCAAACGGTGTTACTAATGACTTTACGCCGTTGCTTCTATCAAAGATGGGGCATGAAGTTATTTCCATCAACTCGCATCCAAGTCATTTGTTTCACGGACACAGCCCTGAACCAATTAAGGAAAATCTTTCTGTAACTGCAAACCTGGTGAAGAACAGCGATGTGGATTTTGCATTTGTGCATGATGGTGACGGGGATCGCCTTGTCATAATAACGAAGGAGGGAATTGTTCCAGACTATGTCTTGTCGTATTTGCTGTTATCGATAATCATACAAGAAAGAAAGGGCAACGTGGTGATTTCCATAAACTCTTCCACTGCATTGGAGGATCTTGCACAATCGCATTCTTGTAATGCGTCTAGAGCTCGTCTCGGCAAAACATTCATCGCATTGGATAAATTATCTGGAATATATGCAACGGAGCCGAGCAAGGTCATTGACTCGGACTGGGGGATGTGGGAAGACGGAATGTATGCTGCAATAAAATTGGTGAATCATATGTCGGTCAATAATCTTGACATGCAGGGCATGGTTGATGATGTTCCAAAGAAATCGTACCTGCAGAACAATATTGCGATGGATGCTTTCGATGCAGATTTGCTTAAGGAAAGAGCCCTGAAGACGCTAGGAGAACCTGTTGAAATTCAGGAAATTGATGGCTTGAGATTGATTTATTCGGACAGTTGGGTGTTGTTCAGGGCATCAGGAACGGAACCGAAATGCAGGATCTATGTGGAGAGCGACAGCGAAGAACGAAGTGCTGGCTTGATGAAGAAGGCAGAGAGTGTTTTATTAAACTAGTTTATCGGAAACGCACTTTGAGCAGTATAGTTGCGATGATTACAACCGTCCACAAAAACAATGTCAGTAGCATAGAGGTTGCAGCCAGCAGCTCCACAGAGCCGTTTACGAAGAGATCCCAAAGAATTGCAGATATTACCTGGTTGTTCGGGGTTACGAGGAATATAATTGAACTCAGTTCCCTGAATGTGAGGACGAAGATGTATATCCAGGCAGATGTGAGAGCTGGTTTCAGCAAAGGCAGTATTATTTTTCGTACTGTGTAGGTCCATTCTGCCCCTGCGACAGAAGATGATTCTTCAAGGTCGTCTTGTATCTGAATAAGTGCGCCGTTTGCAAATCTGATTCCTTGCGGCATGTACTTTACCAGGAAAGCCAGCATCAATACGAACACCGTTCCGTAAACTCCGATTGGCAGTGTAAGGAACGTCCAGAGCAATCCAAGACCCAGGATGAATCCAGGGAAAGCGAGTGGAAGCGTTCCGAATCCTTCGAGCAGTCCTGCGCCACGAATGTTTTTGCGCCGGGATATGTAGGTGAGGATTGCGGCAATTATTACAACGATTGTGGCAGAGACTACGGAAACTATACCGCTGTTAATCAGGCTTGAGACAATTCTTCTTTGACCAAGAACTGTTTCATAGTTCCTCAGAGTCATGTTGCCGAAAAGGTTGTTTGGGTCCCAATATGGTTGGAATGACAGGATAAGGACCGTGCCAAACACAACCACGATATGCGCAAATACATAGAGGCCGAGTACTGCAGTGCCCGCCCATTTCCACTTTCCAAGGTCGAGAATGCCTGGCTGGTATCCCTTGCCTGTAATGACCTGGAACCTCTCCTGGCGAGAAGTAGCTTTCCTGTAGAGAAAGACTGCAGTCATGGTAATGACCAGAATTATACTTGCGTATGCAGTTCCGAGTCCGTAGCTTGGCGGTAGAGCCCAGACTACAGCTTGATAGATCTGCGACATGAAGACGTCTATTCCCGCGGGAAGACCTATCATCGCCGGGGTTTCGAATGATTCGAACGCCAGGATGAATGTAAGAAGATAAACGGAAAGTATTGCAGGTAGCATCAATGGAATCGTAATCTTTCTGAATATCGAAAACAATGACGAGCCGGAGATTCTAGCTGTCTCCTCGAGTGATGGATCCATAGTCCGGAACGCGGAGGAGATGACAAGATATGCCAGTGGCACAAGGCTTATGCCCATTACCCATATCATGCCTGGAAGGGAATAAATGTTAAACAAAGCTGTTTCGAAACCGGTGATGTTCCTCCACCAAGTATTTACAAGTCCTGAATTCGGGCTGAACAGGTATATCCATGCAAGGTTGTCGACCATCCCTGGCAGGATTATCGGCAGTATTGGTATAAAGATAAAATGCTTCGAAAAGGGAGCGTTTGTTCTTGTTGTGATGAATGCAAGCACCGTTGCGATGGATACTCCAAGCAGTGCGCTTCCCAATGCATAGGCCAAGGAATTCACCAACAGTTCGAAGGTCTTTGGATCGGAAAAAACGATTACGTAGTTATCCAGTGTCAGTTCTCCATCTCCTCCTGGATTGCCGCTCCAGAAACTTCCGAAGATCAGGAAAGACACAGGATAGATTATCAGGAATAGCGTGAATCCCAAGAGTAAGTAGAATATTGCAGAAGTTTTGCTCATGTTTGATATTCTTTTGACAAGCATAGGGACGTATCTATCTCGTAAATTATCTATATTAACCCTGTTAGAATTATGTTAATTAATTCTCATAATTATACGGTAAACTGTTTGAAGATTTCAATAAACTTTCGAATTTCCAAAGAATCAACTAATTTGGAACCCTCATCTGTAATTGAAATATCTTCTTTGAGGAAAAATCCTTGTTGCTCAATTTTGATGTAATTTTGATGTTTCAGGATGTCTAGTACTGAATTAAATGTACGGCTGCATCATCTAGTTCTTGGAATGATTTTTCGAGATAGAGGAAATTTATTGTTAATTCATCGTAATTTTCAGTAAGTTGTCCATAATTTGTATCTAGTTCAGTATAGTTTAGATAAAGAACAGCTGTCGGTGTAATTAGAACTAAACATAGAAAAATTATTTTAAGCATATTATGTATATAGTAATATTGGATAAAAGGTTAAAGTAATACCTAAACATGAGTATTACGTAATTATTATATGGGCTCAAATGTTCATGGGTTCTCTAATGAACAAAGGATTCATGAGGCATTACATAATGCAAAATGTAATGAATTAAATCCAAATTTATTAAAATTTATTAAAACTATTTTTAAAGATATTGAAAATAATGATACACTGGTTTGTAAAAGAATTGGTGGTGTATACAAACCTGATATATCTATATCAAATGGATTAGAAACGAAATATATCAGTATTAAAAGTGGAAGAGCCCATGGAATACATCAACAACCTGTTGAAGAATATATTAAATTTCTAAAACAAAATTTTTCTATTAGTACATCTACAACAAATGATTTACGTTTCTTTATATGGGGGGATGGCACGTTAGACGGAACAGGAAAATTTAAAGATCGTTTAGAGGCTAAAAAAATTAAAAAGAAATATCCTGAAAAAGTCAATTCTTTAAAAGAATTTTTTGGAATTAATAAGAAAAAAATAATATCAAAAGTAATTTTAGGTTACAATAAAAAAATTCAGCCTAATTATTTATATTATGGGGATGTAAACGATGGCATTGTCAAGAATATGAATAACGTTATAAATTTTTTATGTAATTTATCATATGAATCAAAAGGAGCTATCCCAATAGGTAGGTTCACATTTCAGGCTTGGAATAGAAGCATGAAAGGAAATCCTAGTACAGGAAAAAAATTAGGGCATATACAAATGAAATGGGGTAATATGCAAAAGGATTTAGAATTAATTAAATGAATAATAGATCTACGCCTGAAGGAAGCAAAGAAGAAATAGATTTTATCAGACGCATGAATAGGGATAAAGCTAATGTGGATTGGAAGAGATTAATTCATGGAGATTTAACTAATTATTTTGTAATCCATTCAAATAGGAAACAAAGGTCATTAATTTTAAACAAACTGGTGTCCCCGAAAGCAGATGCATATGTAGCAAAAGGAATTATTCCTGAGAATTACTTGATTAAAGGAGCCTATTATTTAGATGAAAGTGATATAGAGAAGTTCAGATTAGAGAAGGTTAATCATACAGGAATTTCAGTGAAAATTCATGATTCATACAAGTTTACTATATTAAAAATTTCTCCTTCAACGTTTGAGAAAGTTTTGGGAGACGTAAATCTTGGATGTGGGGTTTCAATTTATTGTCAAAAATCTAAAGATCTTGAAAAGAATAAAAATGTATTGGATGGTTGGGGTACAAATTGGCATAAGTTTAAACAGTATTTTAGTTTTATAGATGGAATAAATAAAATAGATGATATAAATTATATTGAATCAGAACGTCTTGATATTTATAAAAAAATTAAAAAGCATTCCAATGATGATTTACATAAACGAATTACTTCGGATAAGAAACTTTTAGACTACGTTTTTACCGGCAAAGGAAATTTTGAGGAACCTTATACTGCACCATGGCTGTATCATAATAAACTCAAAAAAAATATTCCAACTGCGTTTAAAATTACAACGGGTTCAGGAAGAAGTCGTGGCGATTATACTATTGTAATAAAACCATGAGGTTATTGAATATGAGTAAGCATGATTTTGCCAATTTGTTTTATCATAGGCACTGGAACCGAGTTGCCTATTTGTTTATAGCTTTGATAGGAGTTTTCTTTAATCTGAAAACTATCAGGAAATCCCATCAGTCTTAGACATTCCCTGGTCGTAAATTTTCGTTTTAATTCAATAATTACTGGAACGTTGTTTCCACCAGTGCCCATTTTAGCAGTAAGGCAGGGAGAAATATTATTATCTCGGATTCCACATTTAGATGGTCGGATTTCCCATGCCAAAGTAATTTTCTGTTTTTCGGTTTTTAAATAATTGTCTAATGAATGAGTTGTTTTATAGTTTTTATAATGTTTTTGAATATGCGACCAGGCTGTATCTGTGGGTTCGTGACCAGTAACGTTATCTTCCAACATATCAGAAACTCCAATTGATAAATTATTTTTAGGTGGGAATTTGAAGTTATTTATAGAGAGATCGCGTCTAAATCCGACGCAAAACCATCGTTTTCTGTTTTGAGGTAGTCCATAATTAGTACATTGTTCACAGCTTTCGAAGGTGTTGTAGCCTAGTTCGTCTAATATTGTCCTAATGGTTTCGATTGTTTGGCCCTTATCTTGTGTGAGAATTCCTTGTACGTTTTCTAACAGAAACGCCTTTGGTTTTTTGTCTTTAATAATACGGGCAATATCAAAAAATAATATCCCCCGAGAATCATTAAATCCTTTCCTATATCCTCCTATACTGAACGATTGACAAGGAAACCCAGCGCAAAGAATGTCGTGGTCGGGAATATCAGATGATTGAAGGGTTGTAATGTCACAAAATGGATTTATTCCGAAGTTTTTTTGATATGTTTCGTTTGCGTGTGGGTCGTTGTCACAACTAAATACACAATTTGCGCCAATAGATTCAAAACCTAGTCGAAATCCACCAATACCTGAAAATAAATCTATAAATTTTATCAACTAGTGTTTTTATCAGGTTTATACATTATATATTTTTTTAAATGTCGTGCAAGTGCTTCGGCTAAGATTGGAGGCACTGCATTTGCAAGTTGCTGGTGTTGTTCAGATTTTGTTCCTAGTAATTTAAATGAATCATGAAAAGATTGAATTCTTGCAACTTCTCGAACCGTCAGGCCTCTATCATGGGTTGGATGTATTATCATTGATTTTGCTGCATGTTTAATTGTTATTGATGGTTTGTTTGAGTGTAATCTTCTATAATTATTACTATGGATTCCACCAACTTGATAATATTCTTTGGGAACGTTTTTCCAGTTACCTCCTTGAGGTACAAACGACATTCGTTGAATAATTTCTGGACTATGATTGGGCATATCGTGATTATGTACCAAGGAAGATGAGGAAAACATGCTTTTTTGATATTTGTTTTTTGGTTTTTTGATTTTTCCGTGAGTTGAATTAGGAATGTTATTCAGAGCTTCGCCTGCAGTAATTTTTTTGGGTGTCTTTTTGTTAAGGAAGTTTTGATATGAGTTGTCCAAATGTGTTGGAGTTGGAAAACCAATATTCCCTTTCTGAGAGATTATAAAAATAACCCTTTTTCTATTTTGTGGTACGCCAAAATCGGCGGAATTAAGGATTTTATACTCAACTTTATAATTAATTTTTTTAAATTCTTCTATTATAATTTCTTTTACGGGTTTATTTTCTGCGTTAGTCATTGAGAGTAATCCGACAACATTCTCCATAATGATAAATTGGGGTTTTAGTAATTTAGAAATATCTACAACTGAATGAAATAAATCGTTGCGTTTATCTTTTTTGTCTCTTAGTCCTGACATTGAAAAGCCTTGGCATGGAGGTCCTGCTGCAATAATATCAATTTTATTAATGTAATTTTTTAAAAATGATTTGGAAAGTTTTTGAATATCATTATTAATTATTTGGGTTTGTTTAAAATTGTAGTGATAGGTATCTAATGCAGTTTTCCAGTTGTCATTTGCCCATAAAATTTGAAACCCTTGAGATTTAAATCCTAGCGATATTCCACCCATTCCACAAAAAAGATCTACAAACGTAGGTTTGTTAGTTATATTCAATAATGAAGTATGAATTTATTAAGATAAAATTATTACTGTTGTATTAACTAAATTTTTCTTTGAGTAAATCTAAATCTGACTGAGTACGAGGGTATGCGTCTTTATCAGGGAAGTAAGTAATTTCCTCGTTAGGTAAGATATTCGATATAGAATACGTAGAATTTACGTTTTCGTTTCCTGGTACTCGAACAGTATGGGATAGAGGTAAAACAAATTTGTTGATTCAATTAACTTATTTGTTGGCGTCACCAAATATTGCCACAACTGAAAATGCAATAATAACTCAGGACAAACTAGTTCCTGCTTTACAGTCTAAATTGTCATAAAGATGCACGATGGGTGGTTTTTGGGTTTGTCTTTTCCCTGTATTTTGTCCACTTATTGTGTATTTCTTTTTAATTTATAGTTCGTCTAATAAGTTCCTTTAGTTCTTCTATATTTTCACCGGTCTTAGCGGAGATTGTCATGATTCTTCTTGTTCCCAATTTTTCCAATAGAGAGATTTTTTCACCTAGTTCGTCGTAAGGAACAAGGTCCAGTTTGTTCAGCGCAAATATCATCTTTCCCTTTTCCACGCCTAAACGATCCATTGTCTGTATGCATATCCTCAGTTTATTTTCATAAAGTTCATAATAGTCAGAGGCATCGACTACTACCACTACCGCATCGGTGTAAAGAAGTTCTTCTAGCGTCGAGCTGAAAGCATTGATCATGTAGGCTGGCAGCTTGCCTATGAAGCCAACAGTGTCCGAGATCAGAAATGGTTCTTTTTGAATTGTAACCCGTCGGGTTTTTGTAGAGAGTGTTGTGAATAGCTCGCTGCTTTGTTCGGTGTTTTCTCCCGTAAGTGAGTTGAAGAGCGTGCTTTTTCCTGATGAAGTGTATCCCGCGAGCGATATGGTTTTGAATCCTTGTCTTTTTCTTCCTTCTCGGTGCAGTTTCCTCTGGTTGCCTGCTCTCTTTAATTTAGATTTCACGGTGTTGGCTCGATGTTGAATGTCTCTAGTATAGACGTCGACCTCAAAAACTCCTAGACCACTAAACCCTGGTTTTTCTCCCTTACGAGTTAGACGAACTTTTTCTCTTGCGTGCACTCTTTCGTATGTAAGTTTGGCTAATTTTATTTGGAGATGGGACTCATCGGATGAAGCTCTGCGTTCAAAGATTTCCAGTATAAGAGACTCGCGATCTAGTACAAGTTTATTTAATCTTGATGCAAGGTTGTAATTTTGTTTTGTTTTTAATATTTCATCGAAAATTATTACGTCGGGGTCCAATGCCTCGCAAACTCCGGCGAGTTGTTCCACGGTACCGCCACCAATTCCGTATTTTGGTTTCTTCAGGAATTTTTGTCTGACGATGTGTACAACTTCATATCCTGCGGATTCGCACAGCCCCATGGCTTCTTGAAATGATTCTTCCTGTTCGTATGTAATCAGAATTGCAGAGCCCATGATTAATCCTAGAAATCACGTTTTGTTATATTAAGTGATGCGGCATTGTGTATCGCTGAGGAATGTTATAGCTGAAGCGGATGTTTCGGCGATTGAATGTTGGTTATTCATGATTAATTTTCCCAGATTGTCCTTCCAGACCACAATATTGTCGTTTTGATTCAGTGGATTATCCACCCCTGAACCCCAGTTTACGCCTACAAGTTCTCCGTTCATATTAACTATAGGAGAACCGCTCGAGCCTCCGAAGACCGAAGGTAATGAGAATGAATGTTCTGATGGAATATCGTCTGCATTGCCGTTGTATGCTCCTGCAGCAATCACCCAGCTTCCTAATTCGCCAGGATGGCCTACCAAGATTATCATTTCATCAATGTCTGGATTCACAGTGGAGATAGGAATCGGTACAGAATCGATTTCAATTTTAACCAATGCTAGATCGAATGCGTTTGAATTAGCGCGATTGTTGAGTATGTGGTTGCCCTCTTTTATCACGGTTCCAGTGTACTTGCGTCCGTTAGATAATTCGACAGTAACAAAGTTGCTGCCGTCTGTAACATGCGCATTTGTTAGAATACATCCGTTGTTAGATACAAAGAAACCGGTGCCATAAGAGGAACTGTCGCTTACATGCACCACACTTTCACGCATGTTGTTTCCAACGCGATAGATTTCGTCCCGTTGGCCTAAAATGGATTCAGAGAGGAGGAGGGATAGTTTTGTGTTGTTGTCATTCAGTATTTCGTTTTCTTCAACAAGGTTTTGCTTTTGTATTTTAAGTTCGTTTTCAATATTTTCCAGATTACTGATTGTCTGTTTTTGATCCTCGATGTTGTCCGCCAGGGCGAGGATTTCTGATTCCAACGTTAAAGAGAGTTCGTCCAACGTCTCGATTTCGTTGGCAGCAACGGTAAGATCGTCGTTTAATGAATTAATTGCTGATTGTTTGGCGTTTCCGTCTTCGATAAGCTGGGAAATTTCTGAAGATTTTGTTTTTATTTCGGATTCAAGTTCGGTTTTTTGTTCATTAGTGTTTTCAAGTAGTTGTTCGAGTTTGTTCAGTAGGGTTTTAGATTTTTCATAGTCTGCTATAAGAAGATTCAAGTCGTTCCCCAGTTGTTGGTTTTCGTTCCCCAGTTGTTGGTTTTCTTTATCTAATTTTTCAAAAGAGTCTTCAAGGCCTACAAAATTTATTGTCAGTTTATCGTAATTGTCGGTTAATTTTCCATAATTTGCATTCAGTTCAGTATAGTTTTGGTAAAGAACTATCGTAGGTGTGATTAAAATCAAGCAAAGCAGAATGACTTTGAGCATATTATCTATAAGGTCCAGACCAAATAAAAGTTTGAGTGATTAAGAGAATTTTTCTTTGAGTAAATCCAGATCGGATTGAGTGCGAGGGTATGCATCCTGGTCGGGGAAGTATGTTATCTCTTCGTTTGGCAGGATGTTTGATATTGAATATTTAGCTTTTACGTTTTCGTTGCCAGGTACTCTAACGGTATGGGGTGAATCGCCAATCATCTCCTGGCCTTCGTCTGACAGCATAAATTTGATCAGCACCTTTGCCGCTTCTTTGTTTTTGGAAGCTTTGGTCAATGCAATGGCGTTTGATGTAGACATCGGCGGTAGGTCTTTCAGTACCAGTCTTTCAACAGGCCTTCCCTCGGCTTTTGCTTTTATTAGATCATGATGCAATGCGTTTACGGCTATAGGAGTCGTTCCGTCAGCAACGGAGTCGGTAACGTCGTCGAATAAACCAAACCTGACAGGGTTGTTTTTGGCCAAACCGTCCACGAATTTGTTCCATTTCTCCGCGCCCCAAAGATCTTTGAGTTTTGTAAGCCAGTGAGCGCCGAATGTCCCCAGAGTCAAGTCGTGCGTGGTGAGTTTGCCATTCCATTTTGGATCGATGAGGTCCATGGCCTCTTTCGGCATGTTGCCGTCGTGGATTATCTCAGGATTGTAGATCTGTACTGTAGGAATGGCAAGTAACGCTATCCAGTATTGATTGTGGTGTTTGTATTTTGATAGAATCGAGCCGTCAAGGTTGTGCTCTTCAAGGATGCCGAGGTTCTCCATCTGAAGAATCGGAGCTGTTGATGCAATGAGAACGTCTGCCGTTTCCTTTCCTTTGGATGTCTCTTCCATAACGGCTTTTGCCATTGGAGGAGGCGTTCCGTAAACGTACCTTCGATTGAAATCCAGTTCTATGTTCGGGTAGTGTTCGTTGAATTTTTTCTGCCATGGTTCAAACTCGTCTGTTTCGACTGTCCCGTAGATCCTGACTTTGCCGCTGATATTAGAGTCGTGTCCACCAGACAACCTATTTCACTATCCTATTGTTTTAGAACTGTTTCGTAGTGTATTGTGTCCAAGATTATTCTGTGCAAATCTAGTTTGAACATGTAGCCTTCCTGTAGTGATGCTTTGTCTGCGTCTGTAACGCCGTATTTTTCGATAAGATTTATCATTATGCCGCCGTGAACTTCATCAGCTTCTTTATGTGCTGAAAAGAAATGTAGCGCCTTTCCAGGAATGAATGAATAATGTTCGTTGAACGCTTTCAGCATTCTTGTCATCTTGAATGGCACGGTGTATTCCGATATCGAGGCTCCTACGCCGAACTGGAATGGCTTTACCCTGCATGCGTTGGTATATGCGTCTACTCCTATCTTTATAGGCGCGAAGACTTTTGCATTGGTAACTTCGTCTCGAGTTAGGCCAAGGCCTTCACAGAAATCTAGG
>Ga0302133_10000787_pt1 | contig 20086 bp, 20 predicted proteins | sample CB9_331_MG_FD_203121 | JGI IMG/M metagenome (GOLD analysis project Ga0302133, IMG submission 203121) | Marine microbial communities from Western Arctic Ocean, Canada - CB9_33.1 | ecosystem: Environmental > Aquatic > Marine > Oceanic | place: Canada: Western Arctic Ocean | collected 2017-09-19 | reverse complement strand
CGCGCTTTTTACTCTGGAGGTAGAATGGAGCACGCATCGTCGGATGCCCAGCGTTGGCTTGCCGGTGCGAGGAGTGCATGCTATGACACACGGCTTCGAAGACCACACTTGGAAAGACGTTGTTAGCCCAGAGGACCTAGAGCTATACAAGCATTACCAGCGTGACCTCTATATCGGTCAGCGGCCGGCGTTGCTCGCCATCGATCTCTACAACATGGTGTATCAGGGTGGCTCGCTTCCCGTTCACGAGGTCGCCAAGGAATTCCCCAGCTCTTGTGGTGAGTACGCCTGGGCAGCAGTCGAGCCTACCAAGCAACTCTTCGCCCTCGCTCGTTCGCGTGGCTTCCCCGTCTTCTACACCACCGGCGAAACGCGTCCGGAAGCCCGCCCCGGCAGCGTCACGGCAACCAACCGCAGTCGCGGTAACGTCGGTGAGAACCCTCAGCAGATCTTCGAAGCGTTCACCCCCAAGCCAGAGGACGTCGTCATCACCAAGCAGCGCGCCTCTGGGTTTTTCGGCACTCCGCTTGTTGCCCACCTCATGCAGGCGAGGATCGACACCATCATCGTTTGCGGCGAGAGCACCAGCGGGTGCGTCCGCGCTTCTGTGGCCGACGCGTACAACTATGGGTTTCACGTTGTCGTCGCTGAAGAATGCGTCTTCGACCGCAACCTGCTGTCGCACAAGATGAACCTGTTCGACATGCACCACAAGTACGCCGACGTCATGCACATCGATGAAGTCGCCGAGCACCTTGAGGCGTTTCCCGAGGTCTAGTTCGAGTATCGCTCGTACCTGCCGCTGCGCTTCTCGTCTCGCATATCACTCAGTGGAGCGATATCGTTGCCTATTGCCGTTGTGGGGGATATCTTTGGGTTACTCACGCACTCGGAGGAGCCAACCATGGTCATGCAAGGCACCGATATGAAGATCGCGGAGGCCCCAGAAGGGGAGCTGCTGGACTACAAGAGCGACGACGCCTACGAGCGATGGCAGGCGGAGGAAGGCGTCAAAGTTATTGTCGATTTCGCTTTCGAGGACCTGAGCCAGATCGAGCTTGAACCCTGGGAACGCAAGGGGGGCGCGGGGGCCATCATCAATATCCCCAACGATCACCTTACCAACGACTCCCATCTCGTGGAGATCGCCCCCGGAGGCAAGTCCGAGCCGGAGCACCATCTGTACGAGGAGTACTGCTACATCATCTCCGGCAGAGGTGCCACGAACATCTGGAACGGCGACGGCAAGAAGCAAAGCTTCGAGTGGCACGCCGGCAGCCTGTTCTCCATCCCGCTCAACGCCTCCTACCAGCACTTCAACGGCAGCGGCACCGAGCCTGCTCGCTACATCTCCGTGACCACGGCACCCCCTGCGTTGCGCCTGTACAACGACATCGACTTCATCTTCAAGACGGAGCACGCGTTCAAAGGCCGCTACGATGCCGGTGGCGACTACTTCAACGGCAGCGGTGAGCTCTTCAACAAGCGAGTCTGGGAGTCCAATTTCATCCCGAACGCCCCTGACATGGCGCTTTACGGATGGAAGGAACGAGGCGCAGGCGGCGTCAACGTCATGCTAGAAATGGCAAAGAACAGCAGCAGTAAGTCGCATATGTCGGAGTTCCCGGTCGGCACGTACAAGAAGGCCCACCGCCATGGTCCGGGTGCGCATCTGCTGCTGCTCAGCGGCCAGGAAGGCTACTCGCTGCTCTGGCAAGAGGGCACTGAACGCCGTAAGGCAGATTGGAAGGTCGGCGGGATGGTGATCGTGCCTGGCGACGAGATGTTCCATCAGCATTTCAACACCGGCAACACTCGCGCGCGCTACCTCGCCATCTACACCAGTGCCCTCGGCGACATGAAGCCTCGCTCGAATCGCGGTTGGCTGGCCGACAAGAGTGTCAAGGAAGGCGGCTGGCAGATCGAGTACGCCGACGAGGAAAAGGCGATCCACGAAGAGTTCGAGGCCCAGCTTGCTGCCAAGGGCGTTACCTGCAACATGAAAGCGTTCATCCCGTGGTGCACGGGCAACGTTGGTCCGACGGACGAGCGCCGCACCTAGCAACGCCAACGGGGCGCGTGCGCGTGTTTATGCGAGCGCGCCCCTGCCGGGGGCCTTCTCCGCGAGCACTTGGCTCAGAGGTGACGCTAGAGCTGCCTGCCAGCAGGCATGTTCACCCAGGCGCTCATCTCGTGAGGTGGTGTGACGACGTCGGCCGCGCACACGTAATCTGTCGTGAGCTGATTCACGCTCGTGACGCCGAGAAGGCTCATGGCCACCCACAGCTCTTCGGCCAGGATCTCCAGCACGCGCTTCACGCCCTCAGCGCCGTCGGCGCCAAGGCCCCAGCCCTGGAGCTTGCCGATCGCCACGGCCTTCGCCCCCAGCGCCAGCGCCTTTGCCACATCGCTCCCGCGTTGGATGCCGCCGTCCAGCACGATCTCCGCGCGACCGCCGACCACGCCCACGATCTCGGGCAGCATGTCCATCGTGCCACGGTTGTGGTCGAGCTGCCGTCCACCGTGGTTCGATACCCAGATCACTTCCACTCCATGTTCCACGGCCAAGGCTGCGTCGGCTGCCGTTGCGATGCCTTTGACCATGAGTGGGAGCCCCGCTGTCTCTTTAATTTTATCCAGCAGCTCCCACGTCACGGATGCCGGGTACATGGGGTTGCGGGCTGCCGCAGCCCCTCTCGCCATCCGATTCATCATCACCCTCTCTCGCCGGCTTTGGACTGCCGTATCTACGGTGATGCACAGACCGTTGTAGCCTGCCGCATTGATCCTGCCCAACATCTCCTCAATCCACGCCCAATCGCCCCTGATGTACAGTTGAAAGATCTTGGGGGCGGTCGTTGCTGCCGCGATCTCTTCGAGGCTGGGTTGGGTTACGGAGCTCACCACGTGGAGTGTCCCGAATTCCGCCGCCGCCTTTGCGCTTGCGGCCCCGCCTTCGCGGTCGAGCGTTTGCAGCGACCCCATCGGTGCCAGCATGACCGGCGCGTGCAACGGGTGCCCGAGGACCGTCGTCGAGATGTCGACATCGGTTACGTCAATCAGAGTTCGAGGGAGGAACGCGAGGCGATCGAACCCCGCACGGTTGCGCCGCATCGTCGTTTCCGACTCGGACGCGCCCGTCAGGTAGTCCCAGGCTTCTTGGTTCAGTCTGCGCCTTGCTTGCTCTACGATCTCTTGATTGGTTGCGAATTCTGGGGCCACGGTTGCCTCCGCGCGGGGTGTGTTTGTCTCTGGGCGCGGGCCATTCTCTCCCCACGGCACCCGAAACGCCAGGGAGCGGCGGCACCCCGCTACGGGTCGAAGATCTGCATCGTGGTTGGCGCGGGAGCGAAGTGATACCCACCCACGTTTTCCATGACATGTTGTTCCCGCCGCCCCATTTGTCAGTCCTGGCCTCGTCCCTGAATGCCATCTCGTGGCGTTTGCGGCTACAAAGCCCTTTCTCCAGGTCGTGGGTGTACGCCTAGGCGTCCTTCACGATGGTCAGCATTGCGTTGTTGTCATTTGAGAACAGCACATCGCCTTCGGTTAGGAATATCTTCAGCTGGTTCGTCCTGCTGCGCGCATGGTCGAATCGCTCGTTCAGGTCGTTCAGGCTGAACGCCACGAAGTCCACCGTCTGCTTGCCGGAGATGACAACAACTGTCCCTAGCGCACCTCTAGCGTGAACCCCATGCCATCCTTGTTGGCCGGAACGACGTGTTCGAGCACGGGAGTGCGGGACGCCGCCTGCTCCTAGCCGCCCTCGGCTTTGATGAAGTCCGAGACTCGTTCGCCGATCATGATCGCCGTGACGTTGGTGTTCCCATGGGTCACGCGGGGCATAATCGACGCGTCGGCCACGAACAGGTTGTCGAGCCCGTGAACGCGGAGTGTGTTGTCCACCACCGCCATCGAATTGGACGCCGGCCCCATCATGCATGTTCCGGCGCCGTGCTGGTACGTGCCGTACGAGCTCCGCGCGTACGTCGCCCAATCTTCGTCGACTTCGGGTGTTAGCAGCGGGCCATAGAACTCAGCCATCGACTCGTGCGAGACGAGTTCGTGGAGGAACTCCATCGCTGTCGTCATCGCCTTGATGTCGTCCGGATGCGCCAGCATAGCGTCATCGATCTCCGGGACGTCACGGGGGTCCGTGCTGTTCAGGAAGATTCGCCCTGGAGTGGTTTGCTGGAGTAGATTCGCCGACACCGGCATCATCCGAGTTAGGCCAGGCACCTCGGTCGGCGGCCGCATGAACAGATGGAAATTCCCTGTCGGCAGGCTCGGGTCGCTCTTGAACATCAAGCGGAACCTCGGCACCACCCAATCGGGGCTGAAATCGTCGTGCCCCTCGTACGTCATCTGGACGGTCGCGTGATCTTGGTAGTTTTCCCCGACTCCCTCCAACGGATGTGTCGCCTCGATCCCCAGACGCGCTAGCTCCCTGGCGGGCCCGATTCCAGAAAGAGTCAGAACTTGCGGGCTATGGTACGCCCCAGCGCTCAGCACCACGCGATCCGCCGTTGCCGTGACCGTCTGGCCGTCCTTCTGGTAGACAACGCCGTCAACGCGCCGCCCCGAAAGCTTCAGCGACAGCACGAGCGCGTCATCGACGATGTGGAGATTGGCCCGCCCCCTTGCGGGATCCAGGTAGGCCACCGTGGTCGACTGCCTCAACCCGTCCTTGACGTTGTAGGCGGAGCCGCACACGCCGAAGGGCTCGGGCACGTTCAAATCCGGGCACAGCGGCATTCCCATGCTCATGGCGCGCTCAATGAACGCCTGCACCGGTCGAGAGCCGCCCATGTCGAGCGTGAACGGACGCTTCACGAACAGCGGGCCGTCCGTCCCGTGGATGGGATCATCGTAGTAGTCCTGGTCAGATTCGAGGCGGCGCATCACCGGAAGGCAGTCGTCATAAGACCAACCCGGATTGCCGTCAGCCGCCCACGAGTCGAGGTCATGTTTCGTAGGTCGTACCACGGCCATGGCATTGACCGATGAACCACCGCCCATGATGCGGCCGCTCACCTTGTAGAACGTGCTGCTGTCCTCGCGTCGCACCGTGGGGTACATGACGATGTAGGGCGATTCCAATATCGCTCTCGTCGCCTGAGACCCATCGGCCACCGACTCGGGGATAGGCATTGGGTCAGGTCCTGCTTCCAGCAGCAGCACCTGCCGGTCTGGGTCCTCTGAGAGACGAGCGGCGGCAGCACATCCTGCCGAGCCTCCGCCGATCACAATCACATCGTACGTGTGCTTTTCAACCATGCCGCTTGCCTCCTCGGCTAGCTCGTGACGGTGCTCACCTGCTCACGCAGACGCTTGAAGAACTCCTTGATAACCTGCGCGCCCGTAGCGCGCAACACCATATCGCCGATGATCGCCAGCCGCCCGTTGATGTTGACCGTCGCCTGATACTCAAGCTCCGTCTTACTGTCGCCCTTAGCGGCAAGGGTCATCGTGATATCGGAAGTCATCGTGCTGTTCGTCAGCGTGTCAGTTCCCTCAACGTGGGCGGCCAATCGCACCGGTGCTTCGGCCTCCACGATCTGCGCCTGGAAGGCGAACTCGCCTGAGATTGGGCCCACCTTCGCCCGCATTTTGCCGGTGAACGTTCGATCGTCCACGCGCACCAGGTCTTCGACCCCTGGCATGCACGACGCAAACTTATCGACGTCTAGCACGAAAACCCACACGTCCAACGCCGGAGCGTCGATCTCCACCTTACCCTTGTAGTTCATCTGTAGATCCTTCGTCGGGCTGCCAGGAGTGGTGCTCCATAGTCTGAGCCGCAAGCATACTAGGTTGTGTCGCTTACGTGCCCCGACTCTCTGTGGTAGACGTCTGCTCTTGCAAACGGGGCCGGCGCGCGATCGCCAGCACCGCGAACGAGATTGCGTACAGGGCCAAGATCATCTTGAACGCCCCATCGTAGCTCCCGCTCACGTCGAACATGAACGCAGCGATCAGCGACCCGCTGGCATTGCCAGCGAGCTGGAACATCATCGTTATCCCGCGGATGCTTCCCAGGTGCCGGCGCCCGAAGAAATCCGCCCACACCACCTCGCTAAGCAGCAGGTACCCGGCCATGCCTACCCCGAAGATCGCCGAGCTCGCGTACGCACCGAATACCGACGTCGAGGTCGCCACCAGCGCGGCGCCGACCTCCAACGTTACGAGCGCGATTAGCAGCATCAGCTTCGCGCTCAACCGGTCCGCCAGAACTCCCCACACGAAAACGCTGGCCATCGACCCTACCGTCAGCAGGCTGACCGTCGTTGCCGCCGCCGCGTTGGATATCCCTACGTCGGTGAAGTGGGGCACCATGTGGAACGTAATCGCAGTCATCGCCGTGCTGGTTACCATCACCATCATCGTGAGCAGCCAGAAAGCGGGCGTGCGCAGCGCATCGTGGAGTGTCAGGTTCACGCGTTCCTTTTCAGGAACCGCAATATCGGCAGTAGGGCTGTCGTTCCTGATTTGCCCCGAAGCCGGGCGGATTGCGGGATCAAGGGCCGGGGTAGGAACGCTCGTCTCGCGAATATCGCCGTCCGGCAGCAACCCGAGATCCTCGGGTATGCGCCGGAGGAACAGCACTGCGGGCACCACCGCCATCACCACCGTGAGCACGCCAAAGAAGACGTATGCGTGTCGCCAACTCGCTGTGTCGATGATGCTTTGAGTCACTGGCGCTAAAAGGATGCCGCCTAGATAGCCACCGAGCGTCGCCGCTGAAATGGCTGTCGCACGCCGTCGCACGAACCATTTGGACACCAACGCGTACATCAGCGTGTGCCCCGTCGCAGACTGCATCATGGCGCGCCCTACCGAGTACACCAGGTAGAAGCCCACGAGCGAGTTCACCAACGCCAGCCCGAAGTACGAGCCCGCTAGTAGAGCGAATCCTCCCGCCATCATCCAGCGTGGCCCGAATCTATCGAGCACGCGTCCGAAGTAGATCCCCAGCCCTGCCGCTATCAGCGTTCCGATCGTTACTGCCAAGGCGACCTCGGCACGCGTCCAGCCGAACTCTTCCGAAAGCGGCTTCAGGAAGATCCCGAAGAACGAGCCATTCAGGCCCACGCGGGGAATGCCCCCCGCCAATACGGCCCCCACGATGTACCAACCGTAGTACACCCGCCCCTGCGCCAACCGACCGATCAATCGCTCGCTCAACAACGCTCCTCGTCTACCAAGTGACCAGCGACATCTTACCCGGCGTGCGCTGAGTGCAATGCTGCACTATACGTTGTGACGATTAAGAGCGAGAATCAGCGCCAAGCGGACAGCTTGGCTAGATCGGCCTAACTGGGCCAACCAACCAGACAGTAGATGAGGAGTGCGCGCATGGCTACAGAGGCTGCTACCAGGAAGATCAATATGGGAGTTATCGGCGTTGGCGTAGGAGGGCTGGAGATTATCCGGACCGCCGTTCAGTCACCCGAGACCATCAACCTCGTAGCGGGCTGCGACACTGTGCCAGTGACACGAGAGCGGTTCAAGGAGCGCTTCCCCGAGGCGAACGTCTACGCGACGGCCGAGGAGATTTGCCAGGACCCGAATGTGGACGCGGTCTACATCGCATCCCCCAACCGTTTCCACGCGGAGCACACCATCACTGCTGCCCGCAACGGCAAGCACGTACTCATCGAGAAGCCCATGGCCATATCCCTCAAGGAGACTGAGCAGATGGTTGAGGAGTGCGCGAAGGCTGGGGTCAAGCTGGTCTGCGCCCACACCGCCAGCTTCGGACTGCCCTACCGCGTGATGCGCAAGGTTATCCAGTCCGGCGAGTTGGGCGACCTCAAGGCAATCACCCTCCTTGCCTACACCGACTGGATGCTCCGCCCCCGCACCCCCGACGAACTCGACTTCGCCCAAGGCGGCGGTGTTCCCTTCCGTCAGGGCCCCCACCAGCTCGACTCTTTGCGGCTGCTCGGCGGCGGTATGATGACGCAGGTCTGGGCGAAGATGGGTTGGTGGATGCCCGAGCGCAACATCCCCGGCTACTACTCAGCCACATTCGATTTCGCTAACGGCGCCATCGCCACCGCAACACACAACGGCTACGGCTACTTCACACTCGGTGATGTCAACGGTCCCGCTGCTGGCCGTGCGTCAGTGGAGAGCCTGGTTGAGATTCGCAAGGCGATGCGCGATGGCACTCGAGATGAGGACGCAGCGAAGCAGGATTTGCGCATCGGCGGGGACACCGAGATCAAGCAGTTCGAGGCGGCGAAGGTAGAGGGCCCCAGCCGAGGTAACTTCGGGCACCAGATCACGCGCGAGGTTGGGGATCGCACTGGCCTTAACGACACGGGCGATCCGGGTACCATTATCGTCACCTGCGAGCGTGGCGACATGCGGATCGGCTCGAATGGAGTGTTGATCTACAGTGACAACGGTGTGCGCGAGGTCACCGGCGAATCCGACGTGGATGCCCGTGGTGAGATCCACGAGATGTATGACGCAATCATCAATGGCAAGCCGGTCTATCACTCTGGTGAGTGGGGCATGGCCACCGCCGAAGCCATCTTTGGGATGGTCGAATCCTCCCAGACTGGCAAGGTTGTTCAGCTCACCCACCAGGTCCCCGTCCACCCTGAGTACGACGCCGAACTCAAGATCGTCGATCTCTAGGCGATCGACCGACGTAGAGCTACGAGAAACGCGTCCCATCACGAGGGCGCGTTTCTTTGTCTGGCAAAGAGGCATCATGCAGCCGTGGGTGCCTTTTCCCTACGATAAGTATGTAGGCCGCCATGCGACTCGAATCAGCCTCAAGGCGAAATGGGAAGCGCTCCCCGTCGCGAAGCTTGGTCCCCTGAGGGCATGGGGGTAGATGGAAATCTCAGGCATAGACATCGCCATCGTGGCGCAGCCGAGGATCGAATATCTGCTTGACCCGGATGACAAGGGCGGAGTGTTCCTTGCGATGGGCTTTACGTTGCCAGATTAACGAGTGCTCCAAGCTGGTCTCTTGCGCCATGGAGCCTTGCACTAGGTTGTGGACGAGCCCCGCTTAGGATCGGTGGGGCATTCGATACCGGGCGGTTGGGCCACTTGAGAAGCGCTCTGGTCGGGCTCCTGATATCTACACCGCGTGAATCGTGAAATCGGCGGCCCTCGACCGACTGGAGCTCCAGTCGGCGTTCCCTGCCCCTGCTCGCCGGTAGTTGGTCGTGGGCACGCGAGGTAGACGAGCAGAGGGGTTCCGCTGGCCCGCCGCCGAGGATGCGACATGCGCCGGAAACGACGGACCCTAGCGGAGCGTTGTGACCTGGCTCAAGCGAAGATCAAAGAGTCCAACGAGGTAGTCTGGCTGCAAGATGTGGCCGGTGAGGAGCTCACAGAAGGCAGTTTTGGCAGCATTGGGTACCTATCCGCTGGCGATGTTGGCCACGTCGCTATGGTTCATGGTGATGGTGAAGACCTTGAGGTCGAGTTCCTAACTCTCACAGGTATGATGGGCGCATTGGCGACGCTCCGAGCCGGCCAGATCCGGGCAGCGAGCGAGACTCGGCCGTGTTCCTCTATCCGTAAGCGCGATCCTTCCTGACCCGCACGACATGAAACGGGCCCGTCCAATGTGGACGGGCCCGTTTGGTCAGTCTGAGCGGGAGAAACCTGGTGGACCTGGAGGGATTCGAACCCTCGACCTCCTCAATGCCATTGAGGCGCGCTCCCAGCTGCGCCACAGGCCCACACGAGGAAGCTGGCGACGACGCGCCAGCTTCCGTCAATCATAGCATCGCGCCTCGCTAGGCGTCACCCGCTAGTTATCGTCCAACTCCGGCCGCCGCTCGTGCCAACTGGTCACCTGTTGGTAGGCGTGGCCTAGTTGGAAGATGCGATTCTCCGCGAACGGCCGGCCGATCACTTGCAGGCTTATCGGCAGTCCGCAGTGCGATTCCTCTGGGTCGGCGGGCGTGAATCCGATGGGCAGTGCCATTGCCGGCACACTCGATAGGTTGAACGGTCCTCGGTGGGCGCGTAGTCCGAAGAACTGGCGCATCACCGCCTCTTTGCTCGTCAATCCCGTCGATATTGGCAACTTTGGCGCGCCTTCCGCCTGTGCGGGCGTGACCAGTAAATCGACGCGACCCAGCGCCGCCATCACGTCGCGTCGCATGAGCATGCGGAACCTCGAGAGTTTTACGTAAGCCGCCGCAGGCACGAGGCTGGCGGCCATCAGGCGCCGCCTCGATGCGAAATCGTAGTCCTCGGGACGCTCGCGGAGGAACTTACGGTGAATATTCGCGGCCTCCGAGTCAGCCAACCCGTTGGAGATCAACCCTCCGTGCTCAAACAGCGGTAATGTTTCGTCCAGTACGGTCGCACCGAGCCCTCGTAGCACCTCAAGCGCCTCCTCGACGCCTTGGACCACATCGTCGGTCGCCATGGCGTTGTCGATGCTCTCGCGCACCACGCCGATGCGCATTCCCTCGAGGCCCCGCTCCGGCTCGAACGGCGTCAGCGGGCGTGACGACGTATTCGGGTCTTTAGGGTCGTGACCAGCGATCGCCTGGAAGACCATCGCAGCGTCGGCCACCGTCTTGGTCATGGGTCCGATGGTGTCCATGAACCACGCCATGGGCCATGCTCCGTGGCGACTCACGCGGCCCCACGTGGGCCGCAATCCTGTGATGCCGCACCAGGCGGATGGCCCCCTGATCGACCCCGCCGTGTCGCCTCCCAGCGCGGCAGCGCACAGCGACGCCGCGACTGCGATACCGGACCCGCTGGAGGACTGTCCTGCCTGTCGTGTTTCGTCCCATGGGTTGTGCGGCACGCCGAACGGGTGCGTGACGTTGCCGCCCAGCGCGAACTCGCTGAGGTTCAGCTTGCCCAAGATGACGGCACCCGCCTCACGGAGTCGGGCCACCGCCGTAGCGTCCTCGGCCGCGACGTAATCAACGATCTTGCTGCCTGCTGTGGTGCGCAACCCCTGGGCGTCGAACTGATCTTTCACCGCCACGGGCAAACCGTGTAGCGGCCCTCGGATCATCCCGCGCTTGATTTCGTCCTCAGCCTGCGCCGCTTGCCGTAGCGCGCCCTCCTCGTCGAGCGTGATGTACGCGTTCAGCCGGGCGTAGCGTTTCGCGCGGTCGATGAACGCCCGCGTCAGCTCTACCGGCGACAGCTCACCCGACGTCAGCAGCGCCGAAAGCTCAACGGCAGGGCGCGGAGTCAGCTCGTCAGCGCTAGTCATCTGTCCCCTCCTCGTTCAGCCAGAACACGGACAATGGCTCCTGCGCGTCCGCATCTGGATGCTCCAGCGCCAACACCGCTTCGTTCACTGCATTGATGCGATGGGTGATTTCGTCCAGGTCGTCCTGATCCAGTGGAATCAGGCCGATCGCCGACAATTGCGTGCGTACTTCCTCAGGCGTCAGGTCGGGCATTTCAAAACTCCAAGAGCGCCAATAGCGGGCTGCGGTGCATTCTAGCGCGAGGGCGGCTTTAGCCGGAGAGTTGCATGCAGAGCGGCATGAATCGGTATGGGCTGATATCGGGTGCGCTATTGGCCCTCGCCACGATTGTCTCCGCAGCTGGCGGTGGCGTGGGGGGGGGGCACCTCCAGCGTCTTCGGCAACGGTCCGCCTCCCCCGAGAGCCATTGTTGGTGCCGCGCCGGGGGAATTTCACGCTGCGGCTCGAAGGGCCACCGCCGCCAATTTGCCTGTACAGCTAGAGGTGATTCCGATGGACCAGCTAGAGCGACAGACGGATCACTCGTCGGCGTGGGTCGGTGCGCGGTATACCCCGCTTGAACTCCATCTCGCCAACTCCCGGTTCCTTCCGTTAGCTCTGCACCGGGCATCAACGCCGTCTCAGTCAGCGTTGGCTAGGATGCCGTCCAAGGCGCCCACTACGGCTTCCTTCTCCTCGCGGAGTAGGCCTATAACGCCCCCTATCCCTGACAGTCGCTGATCGCGCCATCTCACCTCCTTGCGCTATCGTGTTTAGAGGCAAACCGTTTGCGACCCATCGCGGTCATGCCATGAGGCCCGACCCTCATCCGGTCTGACGCGGACGGTAACTTCCCTCGTGACCTGAGCTTTGACAGAATCACAGATGCCTATTGAATCAATGGTTATAATGTCCTGGTAAGCAGTGGGTCGGTCACCCACTCCGGTAACATTCTCGATACGGAGATTGAGGAGTGGCGGCACGTGATTGATGTGACGTTGATTGGGCACTTTGTCGTGGGCCAGGCTGTTGCAAGGCAGATGGTTGCCCAAGGCACAGGCGGCGCGATTGTTAACGTAGCATCAACCTCTGGTCACCGTGGGGCCGCGCGGGCAATCGCCTACGCCTCCGCGAAAGGGGGCATTCTCAATATGACACGGTCCATGGCCATCCAGCTTGCTCCGCACGGGATACGGGTAAACTCCGTCACCCCGACACAGACGGGTATTCCCGTTGCAGGCGGGAAATCACGAGAAGATGGGCCCCCGCCGAAGAACATTCCGTTGGGGCGTTGGGGACGCGTATCCGATCAGGCCAATGCTGTCCTCTTTCTTGCTTCGTCGAATGCTGATTTCATCACTGGCATTGATGTGCCCGTAGACGGTGGGCTGCTCGCGGTGTTTCCCTCCGAGTAGCGCCCGTCATCAACGGTGGTTGGCGTGAGCTTAGCCCGTAAACGGGGCTCTGTCCCCGGGCTCACGCGCCTTAGGACCGGAGATCGAGCGGGCCGAACAGAGAATGAGGAGGAACCTATGGCAGTGATTGATGCGGATACCCACGTCGACGAGACCGAGGCTACTTGGGCGGGCTTGGAAGGCGCCGCTAGCCGATTTGCTCCCGCCACCATGGGGCCCCCTGACGATGAAATTGAACGCTCACGCCTGAACCCTGACCGGAGCCGGTTCTGGCTCGTCGAAGGCCGTCTTCAGGTGCGTGCAGTGCGTGACGACGTCCACCACCCGCTCCGGACACGCCGTGAACTGGAAGACCTGGAAGGGCGCCTCTTGGACATGGACGAGATGGGGGTGGATATCCAGGTGCTATTTCCCACGTTCTTCATCCGCTATGTTTCGCTGAACGCGGAGCCCGAGGCCGCGTTGGCAAGGTCCTACAACGAATGGGTGGCTAAGGCGTGTGCGCAGACCAATGGCCGGATGCGCTGGGTCGCGGTGGTGCCGTGGCTGAACGCAGCCGACGCTATTGAAGAGATTCGATGGGCGAAGGCTAACGGCGCTTGCGGCATCTTCAAGCGAGGGTTCGACCTCAACAAGCCGGTGGCTGATCCCCACTTCTTCCCAATGTATCAGGAGGCCAACGACCTGGATTTGTCGCTGTGCATCCACACGGGGCATCCGGGGAGCGAATGGGACCGAGGGTTCCCGGTGATGTCCGCGTTCATGTCGGTGGTGAATGGGAAGCTAGCGGACAAGTTCCCGAAGCTGCGGTTCGGTTTCATCGAAGCGGGCGCTTCCTGGCTCCCGTACGTCATCTCACAGTTGGCGATGGTGGAGCGAACGGAGCGCCACCATGAGCGGGACCTGTCGCTGGAGCTATCACAAGACTTGCTGCAGAAGAACCGCGTGTTCGTCACGATCGACCCGGTGGACGATATCGAGTACCTGCTATCGATTGGGGCAGAGAGCAATCTGATGATAGGGACTGACTATAGCCACACGGACCAATCGGCGAACCTGAGCGCCCTGAAAGAGGTGACGCGCTGGGCAGACCAGGGCAAGATCACGAAGAGGGTGGCCAGCAAGATACTGGAGGACAACCCCACGACGTTCTTCGGGTTCTAGCTGATCTAGGTTGGTTCCCGCGTCTAGTCCATGACAGCAAGCGGGCGGTCCCTCCCGCCGCCAGGGGAAGCTCCGCGTTGGGGTAAGCGCGGAGTTTCCCCATTGTTCTCGTGGATTTTGGTTAGGCTGATTCCCTATCACCTACCCAAGCAGTAAATGATCAGAGCCGTCGTATGTACCGGTTGGTATGTGAGCCGCCAGGGTCGCATGGTTAGGGCAGAGGGTCGGTCGCTGGTGAAGGAAGCGGCGCGTTTATGGGCTGCTTCGCTAAGAATATGAGACCCGCGGCACACAGATTGAGTACGACGAACGCGGCAAAGACCGCCCCGTATCCTCCCGTGGTGTCGAAGGCAACGCCCGCGAGGACGGGACCAGCCGCTTGCCCAACACTCCTGATGGGCATGACCATGCCTCTGATGGCAGCAAGATGCTGGTGTCCGAAATAGTCGGCGATCAGCACCTGGATGCTGATCATGACTCCCGCCTGCATCAAGCCGTAGCCGAGACCCCAGAGCAGGGCGGCGGCTGGTGAAAATACGAGCGGCAGCAGCGCGAACAACCCACCGAAGGACAGGAAACTCAGTATAGCGACCGGCCGGGAGCCGACCTGATCTCGCAGCCAACCTGCGGTGAGCGACCCGAGTACGCCGATTAAGGATGACAGAGCCACAACGGCAACGCCGAATTCTGCGGAGATCCCGCGGTCGGTGAAGAAAGGAATGAGGTGCAAGCTTGTGGTGGGTATCACAGCCATTAACACTGCGTCGGCGCCCACTAGCATGTAGAAAGCACGCGTCCGCAGCACCTGCGAGCGTGAGTAAGCAGGCCCCGCTGCGTTCGGCAATCGCGATTGGCCGCTAGGCTCGACACTCAGCATCGACTGGCGACAGGGCGCGGGTGCCCCGTCCGGCCGAAGCCCTAGCTCTTCGGGCCCACGGCGCATGAACAACGCCACTGGCACCAGGGACACCACCCAGACCACGATGCCGATCACGACCAACGAAAGCCTCCAGCCCGAGAGGAGGATGATGGCTTGCACGTACACCGGCGTTACGGCGCTGCCAATACGATTACCAGAGGTCCCAACTCCAGCCGCGATCCCTCTCTTGGCCACAAACCATTTCGGGATTGTCGATTCTGTGGAGATCGACACGACCCCTAGATGCAGCACCCTACCGAGAACTAGGAGCAAGTAAAATTGCCACAGCGAGTCCATGCCTGCCATGAGCACAAGAGACAGGCCAATCACGGCGAACGCACCTACCATCGGCCACCGAGGACCAACGCGGTCGATGAACGGAGCAATAGCGAATCCGACGAAGGCGCCAAGGAGAGTGCCAACCCCCATGGCTCCAGAGAACGCAGTGCGACTCCAGTCCATCTCTTCAGTGATGGGTTTCAAGAGGACTCCCCATACCGGAAATGTCTGAGAGGTTTGCGTGAAGCCCGCAAGCGCCAGTACCCCAACGATGACCCAACCGTAGTAGAGACGCGGGCCATCCGGTCGAGTTTTCTTCATGTATTCTCTCGGGCTAAATTGGATGAGTCTTCTGGCGAACCTACAGTTCGGCCAGTTCGGCCAGATTCTGGTGCCACCCGAATAGCGTGCTGGTTCTAGCACAACTGAGCACTTGTGAGGAAGCATATGCGGGTACAGAACAGCATTAGCAAAGGGAATTGTTACGGGTAGCAATCCGTATCCGCAGGGAGGAATGTCTCAAGTTCTCTCAGAACTCAGGGCTCTCGCTACCCAGAGGCGACGCAGCCCCACTCCGGCACTGGCCTAAGCAGCCATCTCAGCCATCAGCATCGACTATTTGCGGCGGAAGACTTGGCGTTTGGCTGATGCTGGAACTCGTTGGCTGTGGGGACGCCGGACTCTTCAGAAATCACGTAACTCATCGAATGCGCCTAGCACCGACTGGCCGATGGTGTTGCTCCATCCAGTTGTTCAAGTACTGATTCTGGAGATACCAGTCCTTGCGATCGATGATCCAGCGAATGACCCTCTTGTAGGCATAGTGTTTGTGCCCATGCTCCCCCGCTTCCGACTCTTGCGGTAGGGTAGGCTTCGTCCGCCAAAGCGCTATGCCGGCGCTGATTGCCTGCATGGCTTCCGGGAGGCTATGGCCCGTTCTGGAAGGTTCGACTCCTCTGTCTTCCAGCCGGCTTGCCTGCCTGCTAAGCGCCTTTGGCCACCGCTAAACTGCGCTGTAAAAACTCAGAGTTCCGCAGGCGCACAGAAATGCTGAATCGGGGTATGAACCTAGCTCCATTGTCGGGCTTGACCATTCGGCTGCTTGCGCCGTCACAGAGTCCTTTGAACGTCGTGACTGAGGCTGTGGGAACGGCGGCAATCATTGCTACCGGTCGCATTGACTCATCCGAATTGGCCTTACACCGTTGAGGTTGCCTCACTAATCATGTCACCGGCATCAGCGCACCGGCAGCTATCCAACGCTGCACAGTTGCCAGGCGCACGCCGATCTGCTTGGCCGCTTCGCACTGAGTGACGATGTCACCCATCGCCTGCTCCTCTCGTGGTAAACTTTCCGCGAGCGACCTCTAAAAAAGGAATGTTCAGTCGTTGTCTTCAACATCTTGTCCTGTAACAAAAGACCCCTAATGTCGGCCCCTGTAGAAACTCTTGCGCATCGCGGTTACGTACAAAACCACCCTATGTTCAATAGTTTTACAGGGCCAATGGTGGTTGAAAACGACGACGACCGATTTGTTGAGATTGGCAGCAAGCAGGCCAATACCTAGCACGGGGGGATCGCATAGAGGCCGAGTGCGCCCGCCTGCTAAGCGGGTTGGGGGTGATGAGCCCCCTCGCGGGTTCGAATCCCGCTCCCTCCGCCACCATCCGACTACTTTGGCCGCTAACGCCGTGGATCCGCTCCGCGGCGACGTTGATTCAGGGGCTCAAGTCCCTGCCTAGGATTAAGCGACACGATGCGCTACTACGTCTGGACCGAAGGCTGCCAGATGAATATGGCAGATTCCGAACGCATGGGCTCTGGACTCGAGCAGCTTGGTCTCGAGCTCGCCCCCACCGCCAAAGAAGCGGACGTTATCGTCCTCAACACCTGTGTCGTTAGGCAGAGCGCCGAGGACAAAGCCGTCGGCATGCTCACGAGCTTGAAACCCTGGCGCCAGGCGAAACCCGAACGAATCCTCGCCGTCATGGGCTGCATGGTCGGCCCCCAGGCGGACACTCTTAAGAGGCGCTACCCCTACGTCGATGCCTTCATGCAACCGCAACAGTTCGAGCCCTTGCTCAACATCGTCGGCGACAAGCTCGGCATCGACCCCGAAGGCTGTGTGGGCCCACTCGTCCCCGGCCACCCTTCGGTCACAACCCACGTGCCGATCATTCACGGCTGCGATAAGTTCTGCACCTTCTGCATCATCCCCTACCGCCGAGGCCGCGAGACCTCTCGACCGCTTGATGAACTGCTTCACGAGTGCCAAATGCTCGTCCGCAGAGGTGTCAAAGAGGTCACGCTACTCGGTCAGAATGTCGACTCCTACGGTCACGACTTGCCCGGCACACCGGACCTGGGGGATCTTATGGAGGCCATCCACGAACGGGTCCCCGAACTCGCCCGTATACGATTCCTCACGTCGCACCCGAACGATATGAGCCAGCACATCATCGAGACCATCGCCCGCCTGCCGCGCGTGATGGAAAACGTGAACCTGCCGTTCCAGGCGGGTAATGATGACGTTCTCAACCGCATGAAGCGCGGTTACAGCAACGCCGAGTACCGGGAGCTCGTAGGGCGTGTCCGCGAGGCGATCCCTGGTGTCGCTATGGTCACCGACCTAATCGTCGGTTTCCCCGGCGAAACAGAAGAGCAGTTCGAAGACTCCCTCGCCATGATCCGAGACATTCGTTTCGACAAGGTTCACGTCGCGGCCTACTCCACGCGTCCCAACACCTTCGCCCAGCGCAAGATGGAAGATGACGTCCCGCTAGAAGAGAAGAAGCGCCGGTTCAAGGCCATCGACCAGGCCCAGGAAGCAGTCCTCACCGAGATCAACAACACCTACTTCGGCACCGTCCAGGAGATTCTGGTGGATCGTCGTAAAGCTGGGCGCTGGCAAGGCCGCACCCGCACTGACAAACTGGTCTTCTTCGACCCTCCCGACGATTCAGGGCGCGACATGATCGGCGAGTTGGTCGACATCCGCATCACCAAGACCACCCCTTGGTCCCTCCAGGGCAAGCTGGTAAGCGTTCCGGTCTCTTCCTAGGCGAAGTATTCGGTTGCCTTATATTGTTCCGTTTGTCACAATCTATATTGGCAACTTATCTCTCCCTCGGTACCATCGGGGAACGCTATGTGAGCGTGGCTGCCAACTCTTTCTACGGTGGTAACAGGCGATGCTTCAGCACTGGCACGGGACGATACAACTGATCCAGCAGGCCCTCGCAGAAGACGAGGTGGCGAGTGACCAAACCAGCGCGCTGCTACCGGACGACCTTATGAGTGAGGCGTTCATGATGCCCAAGTCGGCCGGGGTGCTCGCTGGCGTCGATATCGCGCTGGAGGTCTGGCGTCAGGTGGACCCTTCGCTGGAGACGCAAGTACTGGTTCCAGACGGCATCGCCGTCGAGCAGGGCATGAATGTCGCCACGATCCGTGGCCGCATGAGCAGCATCCTGCGCGGCGAGCGCACCGCCCTCAACTTCGTTCAGCGCATGAGCGGCATCGCCACCGCCACGAACCAGTTGGTGAAGGCGATTGAGGACCTTCCCAACATTATCCTAGACACGCGCAAGACCGTGCCCGGTTGGCGTTTACTCGACAAGTACGCAGTCCGCATGGGCGGCGGCCATAACCACCGTATGAGCACCGCCGACGGGATTCTCATCAAGGACAACCACGTCGCTGCCATGGCGACTCGGGGCGAAAGCCTCACGGACCTCGTTCGCCGTGCCAAGGCGACCGCGCCACACACGATCCGCGTTGAGGTGGAGTGCGACACGCTTGAGCAGGTTCAAGAGGCCTTGGACGCCGGAGCCGAGCTGATCCTGTTCGACAACATGACTAACGAGCAGATGGTGGAGGGCGTGCGTCTCTGCAAAGGCAAAGCGCTGACGGAAGCCTCCGGCGGCATCACGCTTGAGACCGTCCGCGGCATCGCGGAGGCAGGCGTCGACCTTATCTCCTCCGGCGCGCTTACCCACTCCGTGAAGGCGCTCGATATCAGTCTGGAGGTCAGGCCGGACGGCGCCTAGGCGTGCGACCCCTCGCCGTCACCCTCGTTCTGCTGGTCGTTATCGGCGCGCTGCTCGCTCCGCGTAATGAGGCCTCGACCGCCGCGGTACCTATCGCAGACCAGCGGGTCGTCTACGTGTCCCCGGACTATTCCATCTTTACCGTGCTGGCCGATGGCACCGACCGCGACCGCATCTCCAGCGGCGCGTCATCTGGTGGCGTGCAGGCACAACCGCTGCTCCAAGAGACCCCGCGCTTCACCTGGCCCACGTGGTCACCTGATGGTCGTCGGCTTGTTGTCTCTCGCTTCTCCGACCTTGGCCGAGGCCGAGTCGCTGCGCTCTCCCTGATCGAGCCTCCGTCATCAGAAGAGACGCTTCTCCAGGTCAGTAGACGAGGTCCGGTCGACCGCGTAGCTGACGGAACCTTCCACTTTCCGCTCTGGTCCCCTGACGGCGAGCAGCTGGCGCTGATATCGCCCAACGATGACGCGACGGCGCTCCTGCTTTCGGTTGGTGATATCAATCGCCATACGGGCAAGGGCTCCGTTGAGATTACGGGTGCGCCGATCTACCTGACCTGGTCTCCCGACTCATCACTGATGGCGATTCACCACCGGGCCGACCTCCTGTTTCGAGACAGTAACGGGGAGCTCTTCAACACTGGTCGGTCGTCGATGCGCTATCGTGCCCCCGCCATCAGCGGTGACAGTGAGACGCTGGCCTACGTGGCCGATCTTGGTGACAGTGAGAGGCTCATCGCCAGGCGGATTGCTACCGGGGAGGAACGTGAACTCGTCCCCGTGGAACTAGAAGCGGCCTTCGCCTTCTCGCCGACAGACCCCAACACACTTGCTGCTGTCGTTCGCTCGACACTGCGTTCTGTCGCATACAGCGGGCTCTCGCTGGTCGATGCGGTCACAGGCGAAGAGCGGGTGCTATATGACAAAGCGGTGATCGCGTTCTGGTGGTCGCCAGACGGCACCAAGATCGCGCTTGTCGGTACAGGCCCAGATTCCTTTACCTGGGTGGTTATTGACGTTTCCACTGGTGAAGCGATAGGCCTTGCAGACTTCATT
>Ga0302133_10000784_pt1 | contig 20125 bp, 13 predicted proteins | sample CB9_331_MG_FD_203121 | JGI IMG/M metagenome (GOLD analysis project Ga0302133, IMG submission 203121) | Marine microbial communities from Western Arctic Ocean, Canada - CB9_33.1 | ecosystem: Environmental > Aquatic > Marine > Oceanic | place: Canada: Western Arctic Ocean | collected 2017-09-19 | reverse complement strand
AACTCGGGCGTTATGAAGTCGGGAATCTTCGCGCCGAATGAATTGCCGGAATGTTGATGCCGCAACTCACTGGGTAGTGCACCTTTCGATTCCAAGGCTTGTTCGCGCCCGATATTTTCGCGAATGGCGATGAACTCCATCTCGGGCGTGACGATGCCCTGCCGCGCGTACCACAATTGAGTCACGGGGTGATCCTTCGCCCGCAGCGGTTTGCGACGAAGGCCGGGGAAATCCCGATGTTGATTCCGCCCCGTGCCCGACGATTGCTCCGCGTGGCGGGTGGACAGAAACCCGTCATCCTCCGGACGCGTGGCGCGGCCATCAATTTCCTCCACATCGCCGCGCGCCAAAATCCAATCGCTCCGCAAGGCTGGTAATCCCTCCTCCACCGAGCACGAGTGGCCCGGATCACCCCACGGCCCGCTGGTGTCGTACACGCGCACCGGCTCGTTGGGTTCGGATTCGCCAGCGAGATTTAGCGTGGGGCTTTGGTCGATCTCGCGCATCGGCACGCTCACGTGCTTGCCTTTCACGTAAACGCGGCGGGATTTTGGAAAAGAACGGCTCGTGCCGGTTTCGAGGGCAGACTTTGTAGTAACCATAATTCAGGCGGGGAAATGGAATAGCGAATCCCTATCCGGCATTATCCGGCAGGTTCATTGGGTCAACCGCACTATATTCGGTGCGGAATTCTCAGCCTTCCAGTTGGCTCCCCTGCCCTTTTCTAGCCGCCCGCGCGCGGGGGGTCAAACCTCAAACGACTTACCGCAACCGCAGCTCACCTTGGCTTTGGGATTTATAATTTTGAAACCGCTGTCATTGAGGTCATCCGAAAAATTCACCACCGAGCCTCGCAAAAAATCCGCGCTGATCGCATCCACCACCACCGGCACACCCGCGCAATCCATTACACGATCGTCGTCACGCCGCTCATCAAACACCAAGCCGTATTGCATCCCCGAGCAACCGCCTTGCTCCACGTACACGCGCAGAGCCTTGCCCTCCGGCTCCGCATCCGCGTCGATCATGCGTTGCACCTCCATAACCGCCTCCGGTGCCAGCGTTACACAATCCTGTATTTGTGGTTCCATTAGGAATAAGTATAGACCGAATTTGCCCGAAACTCAACTCTTATTTTTGCCGGGCGCGTTGATCTAAAAACTCTTGTTTCCGATCCCCCAACCCTTTTTGCATCGAGGGATATTCTTTGATCAATAAATTGCAAACTTCCAACGCTCCCATTGGGTTCTCCAGTTGACTCAACAAATCCATCGCCATCAGGCCGCTCCGTGCGCGCCAATGGGCATCCGCCGATTCACCCGGTTGCAAATGTTTGCCATACACTACCGTCAATAAGTGGTTTACCGCTTCGTTCAATAATTTTTCGCGATCCGCACTCCCGCGTGCCTGACGTTCAAGCACTTTTGCCAACCCGACCCGGGCCTGACTCTTCACCGCTACCGGCACGGACCCCGGAATTGCAATCGCTTTCCCGTAGGCCATTAGAGCATCTGCCCGACGTCCGGGAAATTTCGATGAAACCGAGAGGCAAGAATCACCGATACGCCCCCACGCACGCGCAGCCACCGCATTGGTTGGGCCCGCCTGCACCACATTAAAAAATGAATTGGTTGCAGCATTGAGCCCCTCCTCACCCAATTCGAGCATGGTGAGATCTCCCAATGCAAAATGGGCATCAAGTTTCATCTGCGTTGGTGTGCCAGCATCGTTAATCAACTGGGTGAACTCCTTGCGCGCCTCGCCAAATCCTTGCCGTGCAATCGCCGCACGTCCGGCCATCAAGGTCGCGCGCCGCCGTAATGCCGCGGGCGCATCGGTTTGGCTGGAAATAGATTTGTAAATTTTCTCTGCGGCCAAATGATTCGTACCCGAATTAAATGCATCATCCGCCAGCCACATGTTTGCCAAATGCGCCTGTTCGGTTTTGGGATGAGATTTGATCACCGCCTCAAACGCCGCCACCACATTGGTCGATTGCCCACTCATGGACTGCGCCCACGCATGGTCAAACATGACCCGTGCGTGCAAAGGGTGCGCTCCATGTTTCGCAAGCCATAATTGATAGGCTTTACCGGCAGCATCCCAATCCGCTTTGACGATGAGCCCTCGGATAGCTTCCAACTCCGCATCCGGTTGCAGGGATGAATTGGGGGATTCCTGCTGCAATCGCGCCAAGATCAACCGTGCCTCCGGTGCCTGTCCGGAATCCAGCTTTGCCTGCGCCAATGAAAGCAACCCCTGATCCGCTAATTCAGAATTGCTTGGGCGCAGTTGCGCCAGCAACGGATCGATCGCCGGAAAATCACCGAGAGCGAGGGCACTTTGCAACGCGATAAAACGTGCGATGTCACGAAGGGACTCGGGGAGATTTTCCGGCAACCCCGCACGCACCGCAGCATGCTGGCCCAACCGCGCCTGAGTTTGAGCCAGTTGTAATTTTGACCAAGGCGCGATTGGCGAATCCCCAAGTAATTCACTGGAACGACTCCAGGCGTCCCGAGCTGATTCCTGCTTCCCCTCCGCCAACAGGCACCATCCTTCACCCCATTTGGCTCGACCCTGAATTGACACGTCCGTCGATCGTGCTGCCCGGATAAATCGGGCATGTGCTCGGGCCAAGTGACCGCGGCCTCCTTGCCGGTGCTGCAACCATTCTAATTCGCCGGCAAGGCAATCTAAAGTACCCACAAAATTTGTGGCAGATTTCAACTTCCCTAACTCATCAAGTGCATTGATAGCTTTGTCAAATTTGTCACGCTTAAGATGAAGGCGGGCTGCACGCAAGAATCCTTCATGTTGATGCACGGCGGGCATATTAGACGATTGCAATCGCGAGTATTCGCGTAATGCCGCGGGAACATCATTCGCGGCCTCGTGAATGGCAGCTCGAAAACGATACACCTGTGCCAGCTGATTAGTCTGCTCCGTTTTGCGGGCCAACGATTCAACACGTAAGGTGGTGGCCAGTGCTGTCGTAAATTTGCCAGCCTGATGTTCAAGTTTAGCCAAAAGGAAAAGCCGTCGCCACTCGCGATGCAGCTCGGGAGTGGCAGGCAAACGTCCTAATTCTTCCGCCGCCGTTCTCCAATCCTGTTGCTCGTACAGCGCTTGCGCCAACAACAACCGACCCTCCTGCGCCCAATTTGAATGTGGACGCACCTTGGCCAACAATTGAAATTTCCCCTCGGTGGGCCTCAACAATTGCACCACATTTGCCCAGTCTTTTTTTCGGGCGGACACTGTGGCCAGCGCCACGCTTGCAGCGAGTGAGTAATCGGATTCAGGATATTGTTGCAGGAAATCCCGCAAGTGTGCGGTTGCGGCATCGAACTGATTTAATTGCAACCGACATTCAGCCTTCCAATACAAATATCCGTCAGCCAAAGCTCCGGCGGCATCTTCGCCTTTGGATATTTCTGCCGCGGCTATTGTGAATTCACCCATTTGGTAGAACGCCTGCGCACGCAGCAGCACCGCTGTTGCGCGATGGGGCGACTCTGGATAACGCGTAACAAACTCATCCAACCACCGCGCTGCCGTAGCCCAATGCCCCGCCTGAAATCCACGTACTGCCGTGACATATGCGAGATCCGATGGCGTTTCGGGCGGACTCGTGCGCAACCGTACATCGCCCGTCACCCCGGCAGTCGCGGTTTGCACTAAAATTAAAATGAAAATCAACCCCCTCATCCTGCAGAACTCTTTCGGCGTACTCTAGTCTTGGGCGCAGGCAATACGCGACTCAAAAAATGCCCCGTGTGGCTTTCCGCACATCTCGCCACATGTTCGGGCGGGCCTTCAGCAATGAGTCTGCCGCCTCCGTCCCCCCCCTCAGGCCCTAGATCTACCAGCCAGTCGGCACACTTGATGACATCCAAATTATGCTCAATCACCAACAGCGTATTCCCTGAATCGCGCAACTTGGCAAACACATCGAGCAACCGCGCCACGTCATGAAAATGCAACCCCGTTGTCGGCTCGTCCAACAAATACAACGTACGTCCAGTAGCGCGTTTGCACAATTCACTTGAAAGTTTCATGCGCTGGGCCTCGCCTCCGCTAAGGGTGGTGGCGCTTTGACCGAGCTGCAAATAGCCCAAGCCCACCTCAGCCAGTGTGATGCAAACGGCGTAAACTTGCGGCACGGATCGGAAAAACACACACGCTTCATCCACCGTGAGCGCCAGCACATCAGCAATATTCAGGCCCTTATAATGCATCTCGAGCGTTTCACGATTGTATCGCCGGCCCTGACAATCCTCACAGGGCACATAAACCGATGGCAGGAAATGCATTTCAATTTTCAACAAGCCATCCCCTTGGCAGCGTTCACAACGGCCACCTTTTACATTGAAACTAAAACGACCCGGCCCATAGCCGCGCACTTTTGCAGAGGGTAACCGCGCAAACAAATCGCGGATGTGAGTGAACATGCCGGTGTAAGTAGCGGGATTGCTCCGGGGCGTACGGCCAATAGGTGATTGATCAATGACAATCGCCTTGTCGAGGTGCTCCATTCCTTCAATGGATTCGTGTGCGCCGGGGCGATCTTTGGAGCCGTGCCATTTGCGGAAAAGCGCGCGGCGGAGCACATCATCCACCAACGTACTCTTGCCTGAACCGCTGACGCCGGTAACACAAGTGAATGTCCCCAGCGGGATGCGCACATCGATATTTTTTAAATTATTTTCCGATGCCCCACGGATCTCCAACCACCCTCGCTCGGGTGTCGCGGCGGTCCGTTCTTCCGGTGGCGATATGGTGAATTGACCGGAAAGATATTTCCCGGTGATCGAGCGTTTGACTTTACAGATTTGCTTCACCGTGCCGGCCGCGACAAGTTCGCCGCCGTGGACGCCTGCGCCGGGGCCGATGTCGATCACGTAATCTGCAGCGCGAATCGTGTCCTCATCGTGCTCCACCACGAGCACGGTATTTCCTAAATCACGCAGGCCTTTCAGCGTAGCGAGCAGGCGATCATTATCGCGTTGGTGAAGGCCGATGCTCGGTTCATCAAGAATATAAATCACTCCCACAAGGCCCGCACCAATTTGCGTGGCCAACCGAATGCGTTGAGCTTCGCCGCCGCTGAGCGTGCCGCTTTCGCGGTTGAGCGACAAATAACCAAGGCCCACATTACCGAGAAACCCCAAACGAGCCTTAATTTCCTTCAACACCTCGCCGCCAATTTTTTCCTGTAGTTCAGTTAATTCCAGTGAGTTTAAGAACTTTAATGCATTGGCCACGGACAACCGGCATAATTCCATCACCGAAAGCCCCGGGATAGCCACCTTGCGGCGTCGACCTTTGGGCCGAAAACGGTTGGCTTTTGCTCCACCCAATGTGCAGGAGAGGATTTCCGGTTTAAGGCGTTGGCCGTGGCAAGCGTCGCAGGGCTGGCTGCTCATACAACTTTTCACCCGTTTTCTTGTAAACTCGCTATCGGTTTCCTGTAGCAAACGCTCGAGATTTGGAATGACGCCCTCGAAGGGTTTGGGCACGGGATTTTTTTTGGATGCGCGCCAAAAAGCAAACTTGATTTCCTCTTCACCGGAACCGTGCAACAAGACTTCACGAAATTGTTCCGGCAATTTTTCCCACGGCACATCCATCGGCTGATCATAATGCGCGGTAACGGCCTTGATGACGTGATTATAATAAATAATCATTCGCCGACCCCCGCGTTTCCACGGAGCGATTGCACCTTCGCCCAGTGTTTTTTCCGGGTTAGGCACCACAAGCTCTGCATCGAACACCAGCTTTTGCCCCAAGCCATGGCACACCGGGCACGCGCCAAAGGGCGAGTTGAATGAAAAATGTTTTGGCGTCAAGGTGTCGTAACTTTTCCCGGTAGCGCTGGAAACCATTTTCGTGGAGTGCAGTGTCTCCTCCCATTGATCAGACTTTTTTTTGGCTGACTGATGCAGTGCCAGCACTCTGCCCTGCCCCCATTTGAGAGCGGTTTCCACAGAATCACCCAGTCTCTGCCGCATGCCATCGCCGATCACAAGCCGATCCACCACGGCCTCGATGTGGTGTTTCTTTTTGGGATCGATCATGATGCGCGTGTTGACTTCCAGCTCCACCAATTCTCCATCCACCCGCGCTCGCACAAATCCTTCGCGCGCAAGTTTTTCGATCACATCACGGAACTCGCCCTTTTGATGGGTGATCACCGGCGCGAGCAGCATCACGCGGGTACCTGCTTTCATTTCCATTATTCGATCAATAATCTCCGTGGGTGTTTGCTGGCTCATCGACTCCCCACTCTCGGGACAATGCGGCGTGCCGACGTGCGCGTACAACAGCCGTAGATAATCAAAAATTTCTGTGGTGGTGGCGATAATGGAGCGCATGCTGCCGCCGGCACTGCGTTGCTCGATGGCGATGGTGGGCGAAAGGCCCTCGATGAAATCCAGCTCCGGCTTTTGCATTTGATCCAGAAACTGCCGCGCATAAGCCGAAAGGGATTCAACATATTTGCGCTGCCCCTCGGCGTAAATCGTGTCGAACGCCAGTGATGATTTACCCGAGCCGCTGAGGCCGGTAACCACCACCAACTTGTCGCGCGGAATAGTTAGCGAGAGATTTTTGAGGTTATGCTCCCGCGCGCCGCCGATTCGGATGAGATTCGCTCCCATAAAAGAGGCGCACCCTACGCGTGCACCCATAAAAATCCAAGCCTGCGCTAACGCAGAATCACCGGCGCGGTGCTTTCCACCACCATCCGAGGCAAAGACGGAGGCGCGGCAGTCGCTACGCCACGGGTTTTATTGAAATGAAATTCACGCCATTTCTCGACCCCCTCCAACCGAAATATCGTGCGCTGAGCGGCCTCGCTGGTGATGGTGTAGTTTGTGCAGAGTCCATCGTCCTTAACTGCGTTCTGCGCGGGCTTCAACGTTTGGCTGAACGTATACGCAACAAAGCGCGGCGTGCCGTCGGTTCGCAACAGGGACAGTATCTGCTGCGGGATGCGTTCGTAATCTGTTTCATTGGGAAAGAATCGCTGTGCGTATGGTTGGGTCATGTTCCCAGTATTTTGTTGCGCGCCATTAATCATCCTTAGGAAATCCGGATTGCCATCGGTTAATTCGCTCACTGCAAGCAAATCACTTACTCGTTCAAACGGCACATCACCGCGTTGACGATTAATGGATTCAATGATGCCTTGCATAAATGCACCGGGGGCCAGACGAAAATCAAAGCCCATGCACGTTGGATCCATGCAATTTCCCAAATGCCGCACACTGTGGAAATTCCAGGTGCCATCATTGTTTTTCAGCACCTTGCGCGGAACCGCCACACCGGATAACACCGCACCCCATGCCGCCGGACTTTTGGCGTTGACCGACAGTAATCCTGTGGAGGCCACGGGCGTTTTACTGGTCGAAAATAAATCTACCAGCCGATGATCATTCGTCGGCAGCGTATCCAGCGTGCCGGTTTGCCGTTGCCACGCATCCGTGCTCATGAGGTACATCCAACTCGAAGGATCCGCCGGGCCATGCGTGTAGCCAACGGTGGTGGCCAGTTTATTGATTGTGAAGGTGGAATCCCACAGCGTTAGCGTTTTTGGCGCTAATTGCGGGTTCGAATAATCGTAACGTATGTTGCCATCGTATCCCTGATAATCCGGCGGCCCTCCTTGTAATTGAACCCGGTCGCCCTGCCAAAAGAAAGGCACATCGCCCGCTTCGATTACACCGGTGACGGCATTGATCGAGCGAATCAATAAACGGTTTGCCGGTTTGGACTTGAGGTAAACTGTTTGCCACGGCGTCCCGCGGTGCACCATTCCCAACCAACCGAGCGTCTCCATACCGCCAGTGTTTTTATGTGGAAACTGCCACCAATCTGGCCCCAGCACACCGGGATCTTTCAATGTGATGTGATCATACGAATCAGCCCACGGCCGCGACAAATCCTTTTTGATGTTATAGCGGGTGTCCGCCACACTCCAAGGTCGGTACACATAATTTTCATATCCCAAATTATTCGAAGTCCAGTTCCCATTATTTCCAGTAAGATATTTGATGAACGGAGGTTGTAGGGGGTGGGAATTATTAGGCTCCATCGGATGCACCAGCGCATAGTCCCGCCCCATGCTGTTCACCAGCGGATCATTCACCTGCCAACTCATTTCGTACACTTCACCTTGATAAAATTCCCACAATTTTTGGCCTTGCGCATTTTGCAGTGTGGGCAAAAATACCCCTCCGTTTGCGGTGGTGTGCGGTCGCAGGCAACGGAATAAATTGGTCTGACCCTTGTTGATACATTGGATCACTTCATCAGGCTCAAACCGCTCACCCGGTTTCCAGGCCGCTTGTTTCCAGCGAGGGAAATCTGCGCCAAAATCGAACGATGTATGAGCCGTACGGGCATAAAAACGAACGCCACGCGCATCCTCCACCTGCTCGCCCTGTTTATAAACACGATCGGATTCCCAGCGTTCCCATTGTGCCGGCAAGTCAGCAGCAAAATGTAATCGCGCATAATCGATCACCCGATCCTGCGCCGCACTCGGATCTTTGCAGGTAATTTTGACCGCAACATTTACCTGAAAATCATCCACCTGCCATCGTGTTCGCTTTGCCGCATCCATGCTCATCACCGGCAAGGCAAACTGAAACAGCATAAAGGGTAACGGCGATTTTCCAATTTGCACCGACATTGGGGCCGCATCGCTCAGCGTAGCGTTGATTTGTTGCGACGGCCCCGCTCCATTCAATTGGCCGGTGACCGAGCCCGCAACCGTCGTTTTGAGAGCCAGTGCATGGCTATATAAATTGTCGCGCAATTCCACCCCCACATGCAGCACCGGCTGCACTAACACTCGCTTCGGGTTGCTGCCCGGTGCCACATGCCATTTGATCGCCGCTGACACTTCATTCACGCTCGGCCAAATGCTGGCGTGCGAGGGTGTTTGGGTGCGATTATTAGCGCCTATCAACAACGGAAATCCCGTGGTGCCATTGCCGGAAACTGGCGGCACACCCAGCCGATCCGGCACACGGCCCAAACGATCATGCGGATCCCACGCCACATTTGGATCCAACGCACCGGGCAAATCATGAACCGTAGATCGTTTCAATTGAAGATCATTCATCACCCGCATCCAGCCCGCAATGTAAACATTGTCGCCGGCCTCCCGCAATAACACCGGTCGAAACACGTGCGGCCAAGCCAACCGCATTGTCCCGCCATTATTGGGCAGCGAATACCACGCATCCGGCGCGTACACCTCCGTAAGATTCAGTGCCACCTGCAACAGCCGCTGCACTTCCGGGGTAAATGCATTGTTGGCCGGCGGGTACACTTGAATATTATCCGCCCCAAAAGCGCTCGCATCCGCCTCATTGTTGAACAGTGTGAGTGTGGAATCGGAACCAATGTGAAAAGCATCCCCTCGCCGTTTCATTGCATTATCTAATAACAACGACGCCAAGCGGGTAAATTTTTTTGCCAATGGATCAAATCGAAGCTGAAAGTTTAGCGGTGCCGGTAGTTTGGAAAAATCGCTGGCGACCGGCACTCCCTGCTTGTTTTGACCGACAATCATGAACCGCACTTTGTGATCATCCGTAGGCTCAGCCGCACCACGCCGCAGCGGGATGTCCCACAAACGCACCCGCCGAGAATCCAAGGCCTGGGCAAAGAACCATTGATTCACAACCGGCACCCGGTTGGTGGCGCTGAAGTAGCGATACACCGTTTGGTTCATTACGTTGGTGGTGCTCTCCGCCCTGGCACTGAGGAGCACCCGCTGTCCCGTAGACAGCCCGTGCCGATTATCGAACTCCAATACTTCTGCGATTGCTTTGCCCGGCACATTATCGGTGCCTACCCGATCCGCCTTCATCCATGGCCATTGATTGGCAATATCCTCACTGAAATCTTTGTCGGAAAAATATTCGTTTAACAGCAGTTTCACCTTGGGAGGTTTCCCAATCCGAAGGCCTATCGCATCAATGGATTTTGAAGTAGCCGGCACCTCGGAGGTAAGCGTGGTGAACGCACCTGCTAAGTCATAAAAGGCCCGACCAGTTTGATCCGCTTGGAGCCATTGGGTGACGCCCTCGTGCGTGATTGGCTGCATGCCTTTAACAACGGGACGAAATGGCGGCCGCAAAAAATTCATGATGTCCACATGTTCACGCTGATTGGGCATGCCCGGTTGCACGGTGTCCATATTGCCCCACGGGTAACGATAGTTCCACAGGCCCACGAATCGCGGTTGATCAATATGCCGCCCACCGGCATGCCGAAAGGCTTCGCCCAGTGAAGATTGATCCACCTGTTGGCGATAGCCACTGTACGAAAAAGCCACGGAATCCAACGCAGCCAGTGACCCTGCGAGGTTCAATTCCCAAGCCGCGTTGCCATGACCCCGCAGGTAGCCTTCATCATTGCCCAGCGTTTTTGAATTGTTGTGCGCATGATTGATGTCGAGCAGCTTATCCGCTGGAGCCACCAAATACGCATACCTTGCCACGAACCGGTTGTTCTTTCCGTGAGGCCGACTGGGATCTTCCAAAACACCAATCCAATGTGGATCACCCACTTGATTGGTAGTGGTTGGCTGGAACGCAGCCTGTTCGTTTGGACCCAAATCATGATTCAAATTCAGAAAATACCGGAACTCATCCGGCTTGCGATCCCCATCGAGATCATAATACACCGGTGCCCGTGGATCTTTCTGCAGCTGGGTGAGTTCTGCATTCGGAATGGGTGTGGTGAAAGTGACTCCGTCAATATTGGTGGATACTAAAACCTGATAGTTTCGATTACCCACAATCTCGTTAATCACCGCCGATTGTGCGCGGGCAAGCCCTGCGTCAATCGCCAAATGCGTTTCAGTTTGCCGCACGCTCATCGTCACCGCACTTCGGTCCAGCCGCGTAAACGATAGGAATGCCACGACCATAAACGTAATCAACGACAACATAATGAGCGCCACGATGAGCACTACCCCGCGCGGTCTATTTTGATTTTGTATTTTCATTCTTCATCCTCCGGGTCAGTGGATACAAAAGTGTAAACACCCTCATTATCCACAGCGATTTGTAACAAGTATTTTTCAGAAATATCCTTTGAGCGTCCAAGGCCAATCGTGTTGACCCGGACAGGCACTGCGCGGGCCGCATTGAGATTCGCAATTCCCGGCACAATAAAATCCGGGATTTGGCCATCAGTCAGCAGCCAGATCGTGTCCGGGTTCATGGCAAATGCCGCCTCCAAAGCATGGGTAGGATTAGTGCCTCCACCGTATGATCGCGAGGCCACCCACTGCGTATAAAATGCCACATTAGCCAGACTCGCCGGCAGCAGATTTAACGCGATGCCGGGATTTGGGTTATCCGGCGTAACCGGGCCCGACGGCATGCCTTCTGAATCGGTGCTGAAAAAGAACACATAGAAAAAGGCATTGGGGTTTAACTTTTTGAGAGTTTCTATCATGGCCAAACGTGCGCTAATAAAGCGCCGTTCGGCGGCCATGCTCCCCGATTTATCGATGATGAAAACATAACGCGCCGGCTTGTTCGCCCCCACAACAAAGCCTCCTCCCGCCACACCCCCGGTGACTGAAAACCCATTGGCCTCAAATTCTTTTTGAGTTTTTTTAACAAACAATGCAGGAGGAATATCCGCCTGTGTGCGAACGGGCACCAGTTGCCGCAACATTAAAACGCGCCCAAGGTTTTCTTTAAGCAGCTCCATCGTCCGCGCCCGACGTTGAGTGGTGAGCCGTCGATACGAAGCCCGATCCATGGCACCGCTTTCCAGCTCCATGGTTAATCGCTCCACTTTCGCGTCATTGAGAATTTCTTTTTTTAGCTTCTCCTCAACCAGTCCGATTTCCACCTCCACATAAAGGGGCACATCCAATCGGGTGAAAATAGGATCCACCCACAATGCGCGCCCCGGGTCGTTCGGCGAAACGGCACGCATCCTGAAGTGCACCACATTATCGGAAAGTTTTTGGTACTGGCCATCCTTATTCGAGGACACCAAGCGAATGATGTGGCGCTTGGGAACCGGGCCTGATTCGTATCGCCACAACCCACCAATCACGTCATTGGCCTTGCCCGGTTGACCACGCGATTCAAGTCGGTAAGCCATTTGTTGCCACTGATCGTCATGGCCCAGAAAGGAAACGCGACTACTCACAAATGGCTCTGTGGTTGTAAGCCAAGTGTTTTGCTGATCTGCCCGGAGCGTTGCCCAGTTGGTGGGATAAGCGAGTGTTTCCAATCGATTGGTGCGATAGGGAACGGCCACAAAATTTGGCTCCAACATTCCGGCCGGAGCCATGCGCCCTAAATCGCGCACGATTAGATCCATCACTGCCCGGCCTTCCTCCAACAATTTGGTGCGACTATGTCCCGTGCTGAACACCGACTGCACCCGCGCAAAAATCTGGTACATCGCCACCACCAATATTACCGAAATGAGCACTGCGGCCATCAACTCCACCATGGTGTAGGCGGCCTGTCGGCGTCGGATTGGGCGGTGCAGGTTCATTGATAATCAGGCGTAAAAAAATAGAACGATGAAAAATAAGAATTGGTCGGCGCGATGAAACCCAGGAACCGATCCTGCTCCACCCGAAACCGTCCAAACACAGGGAGATAACCTCCTTGGGGCGGGGCCCCCGCCATCGGACGGAGCGTATAAAGCCCGTGAGTATCATACGTGCGCCCCATGCGCCACTTGTCTTCCGAGCGCACCTCGCCGGGAGTTGCCCGTTCAGCTTCGGGCTCAGGAATATCAGAAACTAAATTCACCTGCTCCATCGCCAATAAAGTGTTGTTCACGGTAACCATCCCCATACCGGTCAACGCAGAAAGTTCATCGATGGATATTTTTTCGCCTGGCAGCGTAACATCCAATATCAACTTCTGATTGAGCGGTAATTGCTGACGGGCTTTGGTTTCTTTTGGCGGGGCGCCGACCAGCGTGGTGAAGCTCTTAGTGGTTACTGTCTTCACATCTTCGGCATTCTTGGTGGAATCTTTCAATGTGGGATCATCCAAAACCGGCCACTTGAAAGTCAACGTGATGCGCCACAGATTGGCATTGGCCGGATCAGGTGCGATGTGGGTTTCGAGGAGGTAACTAAATGCAAACTCGCCACCGGGAAGCGGATGAAAAGCGGTGTCTCCCTCGCTCACATATTCCTGGCGGGTCGCCACCAAAACTTTGCGCCCATAAATGCGATCGAATAGCTGGCCGTTTAACGCACGCACCCGTGCAGTTTTTTTTACACTACCAAATGCGGTGCCATTATCGGGTATGCTCATCCATCCAATCACGTCTGTGGGCCAAGAGGTTTGTTTGAGGTGCCCTCTGAATAACGGAGGCAAATTCGCCCATTCCGGCCCTGCTCCATCGCCGCCCAGTCGCGGACGGTGGGCCCGATATATATTCGTGCTGCCGCCGTCGTCCACCTGCAGCTCCACCCACTCCACCTGATGCAAGGCATCCGTGGGTTGCATACCGGCACGCAGGACGGTCATCCAATACTGCGCATCGTAGCGGATGATGGTTTCCTCGCGGTTATCTTTTTGAACAGTGAGCCCGGCGGGCAGCACTCCCAAAACCGCAACTAATCCGAAGGCCACCACGCCGATGGCCAACATCACCTCGGCGATTGAAAAACCGCCTTGCGCGTTTCGTTGATGACTCGTTGTGTTCATCGTTTTATTCAATTAGCAAATCGACTGAAGGATCCGTTTTCTGCAGTTCCTGCAGTAATTTATTGGCCAAACTGGCGGTGATCCCTGAAATCACCACCGGGGCTCGTACGCCTTGGCGAAGCTCCCATCGGTCGTTGTTATTCCAATACACCCCACCCCAATTCGCATTGTACTGCGCATTGTTGATGCCGGCCCAATCCGAGATGGCTTTGGCCATTCCTTCGCCGCCGCCATTCCAGGCGCGATTGGAAAAGAAGATAACTTTCACGGTCACCGCTTTCATCGCAGGCGGAACCGTGGTCGGGCCCATTGTGTTTGGGCGGCCGGTGAGATAATTAATAAGAATGCTGTTTTGCACTTTCGCCATTGTCACCGGCTCATCAGACTGAGCTAAAAGATAGGTGCCATTGGCACGTTTTTGCGGCGGCAGCACGCCGCCTTCCACCAATCGCACGACCACCCCCTTCGAGTCGGGAGTGGCGGGCTTCACCCCCAGCAATCGCCCGCGGGCATCAAAACCGATATAAGGCAAATGCCAATTGAAATTCACCTGAGCATCGTTGCCCAGGTGCGGCACTAGCAAAAGAGGTTCAGAGCTGTTCACATTTGCCTGCTTGAGTTGGCCTAACATTTCGCTGGGTAGATACGCGCCTTCGGGCAGATATTTCCAATCGCTCACCCAGCGGCGGCTGGGTTGGCCAAGATTATCACCCAGCGCATATTCTGCGAAAAATGCGTAGGAGATAAGTTGCCCGCCGAGTTGTTGATTCGCCAATTTATTTTTTTGAAAATAAGTTTTCTCTTCATCGCTCATGGCGTCGACATTTTTGGAAAGCTTGGGCATAAACACCACATACACCGGTGAGCCGCCATTGATGGCCTCGAGGCGGGCATTATTGAAATCAGCGATCAGTTGAGTCGTGGCGCTGAGGGAATATTTATCTCCACGCAATCCCTTGAGCGCGGGAAGCATGATGGCCATGAGCGCGATGGCGATGGCTAAGACCACCACCATCTCCACCAGCGTGAAACCCCTTCGCTCCCGGTTGAGGGCCTTTTTCATGTTCACGCTGATGGAGTGGTGTCTCATGGCTTAACGCCAACCCAGAATGTTGTCGGTGTTTTCCTTGGCCAACGCGGAGGCCTTGGAATTGACTTGTCGATCGGGTCCGGGCGACCAAATCATGACCGAACCTCGCAGCACATATTCTTCCTCGGTCTTATTGTCTACATTGCGAACCAAGCCGATGGATGCGCTTTTGGAAACGCCGGTTTCCCGGTAAAATAAATCCGCCACATTCCCGTCGCCCGCGAGATCCACCGAGATCACATACGGGTTTCCAAACGGATCCCGAAACACGCCGTTGGGGCCCACGCCGGCGGAAAAAGTATCATCGGCGGTGTTGGGCGTGAGGTACGTTGTCTTCTTGGGATTTCGCCCGTGATTTGTATTTGCCCCATGATCAATCGCCATGAGGATCGCCATCATCACACTATTATCAGGGGTCTGAGGTGGATCAGGCCAGTTGCCGGCATCCTGCGGTGAACCGTCGGCATGTTTGCGCCCGATGGGCAGATGAAATGTGAGATCGCCCCCTTTCAAATTAGCCGCCACACCCCGTGCACTGGGGAATCGACTGTAATCATTTTGATAACTCTGGATGGCGCCTTTGAGATTCACCATATCAGTACGGGCAGTTGCTACTTTGGATTTGGTCATCGCGCGTGCCACAAAGGGCACGGTGATGCTCACCAAGATGGCGATAATGGCAATCACGACGAGCATTTCCACCAGCGTAAAGCCGCGGAGGGTTGTGATGGGTATGAATTGGTTCGAGTTGGATTTCATGGTGCTTGTGCTAATTGCTCTCCCAGTTACTGATGGTGCGAACTTTGTCGGCTTCGCCGATCTCTACCCAGAGGTCGTAACTTTCCCGATTGTGCTCGGGGTTGCGTGAATTATATTTCCAGCGTTCGTTTTGTTTGGAATCAGTTCTGCCCAATGCTGGGGAAACCAAGTTCCCGGCAGCGTCAAATTGCGAGGGCTTCAGATCGGGCAATAGATCTTTCCCCTTCTCCACTCCCTTGCCCGAAAGGTGTTTGAAAAGTTGATTGTTAGCCGGATCATTCTCGTCGCTGGGCGGAAAGTAGCCGTGCGTTTCTTTATAAACCTGTAGCGCAAGTTTGATTTGTTCCAGCTCCGTCCGAATGGCGCTCTCGTTAGTTTTTCCCGACACACGGGAATAGAGCGCCACGGTCATCGCGGCCAGTGCGGCGATGATGGTGATGACCACCAGGATTTCCACTAACGTGAAGGCGCGTTTAGAATTTGAGGTGAGGTTCATTATTTGATGTTTTCGTTTTCCATGCGTTCGCTGAGCCATTGTTTGATCATGCTTTGGTAATTAAGGAAGCGCGAGCGGGCGAGGCGCTTAATGCGGGAGAGCATTCGCGGATCCATGCGAAGGGTGATGGTGACCGACTCATTGGCAGCGGAACCAATCGCCACGGAATTTTCCATGAGGCGCACATCGATGGCGGCGTCGCTCCAGTATTTTGCCTCGGCTTCGTCGGTGGCGAAGCTGGGGACTTCTTCCCATTGTTGAATTTGAATCATATCGTGGTTTTTTGGTTTAGCAGTTTGTCTTGTTGTCGTTCGTAAAAAAATCGTTCTTCCGCTTTAAATGCGCGAGCGTGGATGACTTGTATTTGGCGTCCGTTGGTGCGGTAGATGGAGAAGATGCCTTCCCCGTTGGCAGCGCGGCCGAGGTTAAAATAACGCGCTTTTTCTGCAAATTGCGCAGAATCAGGCAATAACCTGACTGCGAAAGGATCCTCAAAGGATTCCTCCACATCTTGAGCTTTCAAAGAACCAAGCGCCTTTAAAGGGTTTTTTTTCCAATCAAAATCCATTATTGCTGCAGCTTGTAAATCAATTGACCATCAACAGTCACTACAATGTATTTACACCACAATGCGAAAAATTTCAACCGATTTTTTGATATTTCTCTCCTTTTGTGATGTGGGGCTCCGGTTTACTGGCCGAGCTTGTCCATCATTTTGATGAGCGGAAGGAACATCGCGATAACGATCGAGCCGACAATGACGGCCAGAAATACGATCATTACCGGTTCCAGAAGTGATGTCATCGCGGTCACTGCGTTGTCGACCTCTTCCTCGTACACGTCAGCAATTCGGACGAGCATCTCGGGTAGCGCGCCGGTTTCCTCGCCGATATCAATCATACTAATTACCATGGGCGGGAATACGCCGGAGGCTTCAAGTGGTTTTGTGATGGTCTCACCCTCTTTCACCGCGTCGTACACTTTTTCGATCGCAGCTGTGAGGATGACGTTGCCGGCGGTTTCTTTCACGATGTTGAGTGCCTGCAGGATGGGCACACCGGAGGAAACGAGCGTACCAAGCGTTCGGCTGAACCGGGCAATCGCGACCTTGCGCACCACATCGCCGAGCACGGGCATGATGAGTTTGAATTTATCCCATGCTTTTCGCCCAAGTTTGGTTTTGGTTACGATGAGCTTGAAGGTCACGAAGAGCGCGATGAAGCCACCGATTACAGCGAAGACATTGTTTTTAATCGCGTCCGAAATTGCGAGCACCAGTTCGGTGAATTCAGGGAGCCCCTCACCTTCGCCCAGCATATCGGTGAAAATAGTTTTAAACTTTGGAATGACGTAGGTCATCAAAATGCCCACGATAATGACCGCTACTACCATCACTGCGATTGGATAGAACATCGCAGCTTTCACCTTGCCCCTAATGGACTGTGATTTTTCCATGAACTCCGAAAGACGGTTGAGTGCGATTTCCAGCACACCACCGATCTCACCGGCCTTCACCATGTTAATATAGAGTTTATCAAAAATCTTGGGATGCTTGGCCAGCGCTTCAGAGAATGTGGAGCCACCTTCAATGGTGAGTCCGATTTCATTGATGATTCCCTTGAAATATGGATTGGCCGTGGATTTGGCCAGAGTCGTCATACCGCGCATCAAAGGCAGACCGGCATCAATTAGCACCGCGAGTTGCCGGGTGAACTGGGTGAGTTCCTTACCGCTAACGGTGGGGAGAGCAAGGTTTAATTGACCTTTCTTTTTACCTTTCTTCGCGGCGGCTTTTTTGATGGCGTCATCGCCTGCGGCATCTTTCACCTCGGCCACTTGGGTGGGGTAAAACCCCATCTCCTTGATGCGGGCGATGGCCTCGTTTTGGCTGCCCACCTCGAGGGTGCCTTCCTTCTGCTTGCCCTCTTTATCGATGGCGATGTAGTTGAACAACGGCATGGGATTATAGATTAGGTAAACTTCATAACCTCCTCGAAGGTTGACTCTCCAGAAAACATAACCCGCAATCCATCCATTCGCAAGGTCTGCATCCCGAATTCAATGGCCTTTTCGCGCAGTACGAGGGCGGGCACTTTGTTGGCAATCAGCTCGCGCGTTTGATCATTCATTTGCAGCATTTCATATATACCGCACCGGCCTTTGTAGCCGGAGTTGTTACACACTTCGCAACCGGTGCCGTATTTGATTTCTTTGCCCTCGGTATCATCATCGCTGAGTTTCAACATTTGGCGCTGATCTTTGGTGATGGGAGCGGACACGATGCATTTGGGGCAAATGGTTTTTACCAACCGTTGGGCCAGCGCACCATTCACCGAGGAAGCAATCAGGAAGGGCTCGACGCCCATATCCATCAGGCGGGTGATGGCTTCGGTGGAACTGTTGGTGTGCAGGGTGGTGACCACCAAGTGACCGGTGAGTGCAGCCTCGATGGTGATGGAGGCGGTTTCCAAGTCACGAGTCTCGCCAACGAGAATGATGTCCGGATCCTGGCGCAAGAAGCTTTTGAGTGCCTTGGCAAACGTCATCCCCATGGCTTCCTGGATTTGGCACTGCACGATGCCTTCCACCGGAAACTCGACGGGATCCTCGGCGGTAATGATTTTTACATCCACGCTGTTGAGACGGCGCAATGCAGCGTAGAGCGTGGTGGTTTTTCCGGAACCCGTGGGGCCGGTGACAAGAAACACGCCGTTAGGTTGCTCCACACAATGAATGATGCTCTTGTGGACGGCATCAGGGATTTTTAAGACATCGAGCGAGAGGATGTCGGTGTTGTTTTTATCGAGCAAACGCAGCACGACCGATTCACCAAACTGGGTGGGTAACGTGCTCATGCGGAAAACCAGCTCTTCGCCGGCGATCACCGTGGCGATTCGGCCATCCTGCGGGAGCCGGCGTTCGGCAATGTTAAGGTTCGCCATGATCTTGAGACGCGAAGAGATCGCCGCGGCCAATTCACGCGGAGGTGGCGTGAGCAACTTCATGGTGCCATCCACTTTCATGCGGATTTGATAGGAATCCTCGAATGGCTCGAAGTGAATATCCGATGCGCTGTCTTTCAGCGATTGATAGAGCACCATATTCACAAAGCGAACGATGGGCATGTCGTCACCCACTTCTTCGAGAATCTCCAGACTCGTAACTTTATCAAGGTCTTCCTCTGCTTCGACCATATTGAAGCCGCCCAGTTCTTCGATCAAATCATCGAAGGTGGCTTCGCCCGAATATTTTTGTTCGAGGATATGTTGAATCTGTTTCGGATCAGCAACCCGAACTTGCAGCGGACGATTCAGCTGAAAAGCCAACTCATCCAAAACGGTGGGGTTAAGCGGATCCACCATCGAAAGATGCATTACCTCCCCGTCGAGCCCAATGGGAACGCACTGGTATTGCTTGGCCAAGTCCAGCGGCATGAGGCCCACCAAATCTTTGGTAAATTCAATTTCCGAAAGATCCAGCACATCGGTCCCCAGATATTCGGCGATCAATTCCAGTTGCGTCGGCGTATCCACCAACCCTTCCTTGGCCAACAAAACAGAAACCGTTTCACCCGAAAGATTGTGCTCGCCCTGCACCGCCTCCAGATCCTGCTCGTCAGCCATGCCGCGCTCCAGAATGAGCCCCAGCAGTGAATCTGTAATTACATTAGACATCTGAAATCGTTAAAAGTTTATCCCACCGGAGGCGGTTGGACTCCGCCCGCGGCAAGTTGTTCTGCTTGCATCGCGGCCTGCTGTTCGTCCCATTCCTTGAGCCGCAACATCATGCCGGTATAATCCTGAGCTTTGTTCACACAATCCTCCCGGGAAACAACGCCTTTGCCGTAATAATTAAACAACCCGTCATCCAATGTCACCATCCCGTATTTCTGTCCGGTTTGTTGGTCGGACGGAATACGAAATGTTTTGTTGTCACGAATGAGCGCCGAGATCGAAGAGGTCATCACCATAATATCGTGGATGGCCACGCGGCCCTTGGGGATGCGCTTGCAGAGAATTTGGGAGATGACGCACGCCAACACGGTGGAAAGCTGAA